>Ga0222714_10001392_pt1 | contig 27257 bp, 37 predicted proteins | sample C33_3DmetaG_FD_165048 | JGI IMG/M metagenome (GOLD analysis project Ga0222714, IMG submission 165048) | Estuarine water microbial communities from San Francisco Bay, California, United States - C33_3D | ecosystem: Environmental > Aquatic > Marine > Unclassified | place: USA: California...
ACTACTCCTGATAACGTAGGTGCACTTAAACTTCCATCTTATGGATTGGCAGATTTAGGTTTAACTGCTAGATTTGGCAAGTTTACCTTTAGAGGTAACATCAACAACTTGTTTGATACCGTTTATATCGCTGAATCTAATACTAATATTCACGCAGATGGTTCTAATCCAACTTGGAATGGAATTGATGTGAGAAACTCAGTATGGTTCGGATTCGGTAGAACTTGGAATACATCTTTAAAATATTCTTTTTAATTAAGTAGATATTTATAAATCAGGGGAGGAATAATCCTCCCCTTTTTTATTATGAAGACATCAGAATTATTTACCGTAGTCATTCCATCTTATAACGAAGAGAGATATATCTACAACACTTTATGGTCTTTATCAAGACAAAACTTGGATGTTGGTATTCGAGTTATAATTTGTGATGCAAATTCAACTGATAAAACTATTGAGCACATAAACAAAGCAGATTTAGATTTTCAAAACCTACAAATAGAAATTATAGAAGGTGGAAAAGTTGGATATGCAAGGAATAAAGGAGCTGAATTAGTTACTACACCTTATATTTTATTCTTAGATGCTGATACCGTTTTATTAAATGAAAATATTTTATTTGAAACTTTAAAAAACTCTTTCAATTATGATATCATTGGGTGTAAACAAAAATCCACCGTATCGGGATTTAAACCCTGGCTAACTTGGAATCTATTTGAAATAATTAGAAAAATAATGCCAGAAACATTTTGCACTGGTTGTTATTTTTTCATATCTAAGAAAAAGTTTGATGAACTAGGTAGATTTGATGAATCTTTAAATAATTCAGAAGATTTTTGGTTAAGTAGAAAAGTTCCAAAATCTAAGTTTAAAATAATTAATAGATATATTGGACAAGATGATAGACGATTTAAAAAAATAGGATATTTAAAATTTTTAAAAATAGTTTTATTAAATTATTGGTACAAGAACAATATTAAATGGTTTAAAAATGATGTAGGATATTGGGGAGAATATGAATAAAACAATTTTTATTTCAGATGTACACTTGGGTTCAAGAGGCTCCAATCCAAAAGAACTTTATAAATTATTAAATAAAGAACAACCTAAAGAAATTTTCATCGTAGGTGATTTTATCGATGGGTGGTTATTAAAAAAAAGATTTTATTGGACAAAAGATTCTACTGATGTTATTCGTAAAATTTTGGCATATTCAAACAAAGGAACTCAAGTAGTTTATATTACAGGAAACCATGATGATTTTCTTCGTTCATATTCACCAATTGATTTAGGTAATATTAAAATAGTAGATGAGTGTGAATGGAATGACTACCTAATAACACATGGTGATTTGTACGATGGTGTAGTTCAGTTAAAATGGTTAGGTATAATTGGTTCTTATGGTTATGAACTTGCACTAATGATAGATAGAACTCTTAAACGATTTGGATACAAAAAATCATTTTCTAAATTGGTTAAAGATAGAGTAAAATCCGCAGTAAAGTTTATTACTGATTTTGAAAGACAACTAGCGTATCAAGCACATTCTCGTGGATTAAAAGGTGTAATATGTGGACATATTCACAAACCAGAAAATAAAAATATAAAAATAAAAGATGAATTAATTCATTACTTAAACTGTGGTGATTGGATAGAAAATAATTCATATATAGTTTATAACGGAAAATTTAAAGTATATGGATTTACTGATTAATAATGACATACGTTTTATTAAAAATTCTAAAATTATAAGTCTAAATCCAAATAATGTAGAATCTACAATAGATGAATGTAATGATTTTATATTAAATGATTCGCTAAAAAATATAACACTTTATACTGGTACTGAAATTTTTATAAATAAAGATTGTTTTAATAAGATACAAGATTATTGTAATCAAAAAAATAAAAATGGTATAAAAATTAAAATTTTAACAAGTACTTTTTCTAAAATAAATAACGGATTTAACCCTTTAGTGAATTTAATTTGTTGGAATTCAGCAAAACACCATAGTGATAATTGTATTATATTTAATTCTAACAATTATAAACATATTAAAAAAAATAAAAAATTTATATTAAGTTGGCGTAAATTTACATCTGAAAGAAATAATATAATTTGTAATTTGAATGATATAAAAATAGATTATGATAATTCTATTTTTAATTTTCATAAAACACTACCTGATAAAGTATTAAATCAAAAACTACATAATATATCAAATGATTTAATAGAGTGGAATGATTTAATAAATCTTTATAATGAATCTTATATTTCATTTATTGCAGAAACTGAGTACTGGATTTCTACCGATGTAATTGATGATGAATTAATAATTCCAAATAGTGAAAAAATATTAATTCCTTTTCTTTCACGAAATTTACCTATTGTTTATGCATCAAATGGATATATTCAAAATTTAAAAAATAATGGATTATTTGTTTTAAATGATTATTTTGGAGTAAAAGAATTTGATATTGATTCTTACTCAAAATGTATTACACATATAAATTCTCTAACATTACAAGAGGTAAAAAATATTTATCGTCAACATTTATTTGAAATAAATAAAAATTATGAAACAGTTAGTAGGTTTATTTTAAAACCATTTTGGTTTATAGAACATGGCAAGGTTATTAAAATTTTATCTAAATGAGTAAAATCATAAATCTATTCGGAGGACCAGGAATTGGTAAATCCTCAATAGCATCGGGATTAACATACAAACTAAAGAAGAAACATATAACTTGTGATAATCCTTATGAGTTTCCTAAAGCATTGGCTTGGGATGAAAATCATTCGGCAATCCAAGACCAACTATATGTACTTGCAAACCAACATAGAGGGATTGTAAAGAGTTTTGGTAAAGTTGATTACATTGTATTGGATTCACCCATAATTCTTTCTCTCGTGTATCGTAGTGTATATCAGGGAACTTCATATCCATCTACTTTATATAATTCAAAACACTTTGACAAGTTAGTATTGGATATCCATAATCAGTACGATTCAATTAACATTTTATTGGAACGTAGCGATGATGGAGTTCATAATGATAAAGAACGATACCAAAGTTTAGAAGAATCGAGAAAATTAGATTATGAAATTGAAAAAGTATTATTAAAAAATAAAATACCATATTTTTCAGTTGATGTAAATGAACAAACGGTAAAAAATATATTAAAAATAATAAAATGTTAAAATCCAATCAACGTTATCAATATAACTTTATACAATCATATCCTATAATAAGAAATGCAGGACCTTGGGGTTGTGAATTTTTTGAACATAATTTTGATTTTGCATTAAAATATTTTGATAAATTTACAATACTATGTCCACAAGAAGTATTTTCAGATTTTGATTATTTAGATGGCTTATATAATTCTATAAACAAATATAAAAATAAAGAAATTTATATATCATGTAGTACAACTTCCAAATATAAATATTCATTAGACCCATTGTTAAATATAGTATTTTGGAGAGATACTTGGAGTCGAAATTTGATAGCATGGGATAGTGGTGATATTTCTATATTTGATAAATCCAATTATCTTTTATCGGAAAAAAATATAAAATTTATTTTATCATCTAGAAAAAAGAGAAAAAAAAGAGATTATATATTTGATAATTTAAAAGAAGAATATGATGGTATAGTTAGATATGCATCTTGGCCTGAGCAGGGATTTGAAGATAAAAGATGGGAAATACGAAATAAATTTAAATTCCCAACTTTTATTGATATGATTAAAGAGTACAATAGTAGTTTCATTGCATTTGTAATCGAAACCGATTCTAGTTCTTTTATAAATCAAATTAGTGAAAAAACATTTTTACCTTTTTTGACTAAATGCATTCCTATTATTTTACCAAACGAAAACAAAATAATTTCTGAAATTAAATCTATGGGATTTTATATTTTTAATGATTTTTTTGGATTAGAAGAAAGTTCAGATGAACTTGAAAACTTAAACGCATTTATAAAAACTATTAATAAAATAAATAAACTTGAAATTTCTGAAATTAAAGAAATATATAATAAAAATATAAGTAAGATAGAGTACAACTATGAACTTATTAATTTTTTACTGAATGGTATTCCTCTAGTTGGGCATACACTAGAAAAATTTACATTAAATAATTTGGATAATAAATAATTTTTTATTATCTTTGTATAATTAAAAATAAATAAATTATGAATTTACAAGAAATAGCAAAAAAGTATCGAATATCAGAAAGTTTTCTGAATTCAAAAGAAGATGGTCTTTTGATAGTAGCATCTTCTATTAATGATATTATTAATGAAATGAGTGGTAAAAAAATTGATGAAAATGCAAAACAATCAATTATTGAAAAAATGGAAAGATTATCTGAGTTTTGTAAACAAGTAAAAAATTCTAATTTCTAATATGGCATTCTTTGAAGATAATATAACTGAAAAAGTAAATAACTCATTGTGGGTAGAAAAATATCGTCCAAAAAAATTGGAAGATTATGTTGGTAATGAACATCTCAAAGAAAAAGTACAAGGGTATTTAGAAACTGGAGATGTTCCTCACTTACTTTTCTTTGGTAAGGCAGGTACTGGTAAAACCACACTTGCTAAGTTGATTGTAAACTCAATCAATTGTGACCATATTATCATCAACGCATCTGATGAGAATAATGTAGATACGGTTAGAAATAAAGTAAAAGGATTTGCTTCTACGGTTGGATTCAAAGATTTGAAGGTAATTATTCTTGATGAGTTTGATTACATGACACCAAACGCACAGGCAATCCTTCGTAACTTGATGGAAACTTTCTCAAAACATTGTAGGTTTATTCTAACTTGTAACTATGTGGAGAAAGTAATTGACCCAATTCAAAGTAGATGTCAAACTTTCCAAATCGTACCACCAACCAAAAAAGATGTTGCGGTACAAATTTCAAAAATATTGGGTAAAGAAGAAGTATCTTTCGAACCGAAAGACCTTGTACCTATAATCGATAGTTCGTATCCAGATATTAGAAAGATTATCAACACTTGTCAGTTAAATTCTTCTAAGGGAAAATTAAAACTTGATACAAGTTCTGTAATTGATTCTGATATTAAATCAAAAATTGTTGAGATTCTAAAATCAAACGATGATAAGAGAAACAAGTGGAAAAATATTAGACAGGCAATTGCTGATTCAAGAGTTCAAGATTTTACTGAAATGTATTCCTTTTTATACGAAAAAGTTGATACATACGGTGGTGCTAACACATCAAATATTATTCTTATCCTTTCAGAATCTCAACATAAAGATGCATTAGTGGTGGATAAAGAGATTACTTTTATGAGTTGTATAATTCAAATTGTTGGAATATTATGATAAAATTGGAAACTGATTCTTTGGAATACATTATTAACTCACAATCAAAACTAATGGTTATGTTTGGAACTGATTGGTGTGGCAATTGTGATATTTTAAAACCAGAGTTTGATAGAGTTTCCAAGGAACATACCAATATACCATTTATACTAGTTAACCCAGATAATCTACCAAAAAGTAGAAGTTTGGTAGACTTAACAAACATACCCATGGTAGTTGCTTTTAGAGATGGTAAGGAAATATTTAGTAAATATGGTAACAAATCTGAAATAGTAACAGAAGTTTTAAATAATTTACTTTGATTTCTAAGAAATTTTTCGTATATTTGTTACATCTAAAATATATAAAATATGAAATTTGACCCCGAAAATCAACTAACTGAAGAAGAATTAGATAAACTAGGTGAAACCGATTTTGATTCATTTTTAGAATATCTTGATGGTAAATCCGATTATCTAAAAAAGTTTACAAAACCTTTAGATACATATCATTTAAAAAAATATGCATCTTTAGATGCTGTTGAACAAGGTAAATCATTAACCGATGATGATTTGAAAAAGTTAAATAAAATGGGTAAACAAAACGAAGAAATTGGTTTTGATAAAGAAGTTCATCAAGAATGGATTGAAAAGAAAAATGAAGTATTAAAAAATACCGGTGTTAAAAATGTAAAAACACACCGTTCACAATGGTTTGATTAAATAAAAAAAAGTTATGGCACAATTGATAGGTAATAAAAACCAACAACCCCAACAACCAAAAATAGATTTATCACAAGCAAAAGAAATCACTTGTAAAGAATGTGGTGGTTCTATATTTATCGATGGTAATAAGTTTCTAAAAGTTCCAAAGATTGCTGCAGGAACTCCACAAGACCTTTTAATACCCGTACAAGTTTATTTGTGTGGTGATTGTGGTGAATTATGTGAAGAGTTATTACCTAAAGAATTTCAAACTAAAAAATAATGGCAACAAAAACATTATTCAATCATTTAACGGCAATTACACAAGACCAAAAAATCGATTATTGGAAAACATTAGAAGATTCCGATAAAAAAACTTGGTCAAATTATATGATACATCGATTTCTTTCGATGAATCCGGATTGGATTGAAGTTCTTTCTGAAATACAACCATATACTCAGACTTTAGACCCCGAACAACTATACCTTGTTTTAATTGGATTAATTCCAAAAGGGAAATATTATTTAAAATATACAAAAGGTAAGGGAGAGGAAAAATATGAAAGTTGGTTAATTGATTTAATTAAACAAGATTTTCAATGTTCTAAAAATCAAGCAGAAGAGTATTGTGAAATTTTATATTCCACACGAGAAGGACGTGAGAATATTAAATATATTTGTGAGTTGTACGGAGTAGATACAAAACAAATAACAAAATTAAAATTAAAAGTATAAAAGTTTGGAAATACCAAACTTTTTTCGTATATTTGTAATATAAATAAGATACAATGACGAAAGTAAGTTATTCTCAGTATGGTATGTACACGGCTTGTCAACAACAATACAAGTTAAACTATATTGATAAATTAGGAACAAGTTCAGCCAACATTCATACGATTTTCGGTAGTTCGATGCACGAAACAATACAACACTTTTTAGATGTGATGTATAATGTTTCAAAGAAACAAGCATTGACCTTGAATCTTGAAGGGATGTTAAAAGATAAACTTGTAGAACATTTCACCAAAGAAAACGAGAAAATGGAAGATGGTATGTATCCATGTACCAAAGAAGAGTTAGGTGAGTTCTTTGAAGATGGTAGAGAAATTCTATCATACTTTACAAAAAAATTAGATAATCTATATTCAAAGAGTGGGTTTGAATTGGTAGCAATAGAAATGCCACTCAACGCTAAAATCAAAGAAGGTGTACACTTTATCGGTTTCATTGATATTGTTTTAAAAGATGTATCAAGTGGTGAAATCATTATTATTGACTTAAAAACATCAACAAGAGGATGGAATAAGTACCAAAAGAATGATAAAGTAAAAACCTCTCAGATGTTACTTTATAAAAAGTTTTATTCTGAAAAATATGATATACCTTTAGATAAAATTAAAGTAGAATACCAGATTCTCAAAAGAAAAATATCAGAAGGGATGGATTTTCCAATTCCAAGAATTTCAAAATTCGTTCCTGCTAATGGTAAACCCTCAGTAAATTCAGCTTGGAATGGTTTTATGAACTTTGTTGATTCTGTTTTTGATGATGATGGAAATGTTATTCAAGAACACTTTCCACCCAACAAAGGTAAATCATGTGATTGGTGTGAATTTAAAGAACGAAAACTTTGTTCAGTTTGGAAATAATTATTTTTTTTTAAATTTATATATATATTTATATAAAATACAAAAAGGATAGTTATGGTAAATACAAAATTAACCACAGTAAAGATAGTAAAAGACCTTTACTCAAAGTTTAAAAGAATTTCGTTTGATTCAAATATCACACTGCAAAAATTAGTAAATCGTTCTGTGAACAAGTACATAGAAGACGAGGATTTTAGAAACGAAATAAATAATTACACGGAACTACAATCAAGTGGTTCTCAATTTTAAAAAATCATAAATAAATGGCGGAAATAAAAAAGAAAAAGATTCTTTTATTATCGGATGATTTAAGAATGTCATCAGGCATTGCAACCGTATCTAAAGAATTAGTATTTGGTACATTCAAATATTATGATTGGGTACAATTAGGAGCAGCGGTTAATCATCCCGAAAAAGGTAAAGAAATTGATTTGGGTGAAGATGCTCGTAAAATTAGTGGAGTAGCAGATGCTTCTCTTAAAATCATTCCTTGGACTGGTTATGGAGATGCAAACATTCTTCGTGAACTAATCATGAGACACCAACCCGATGCAATCCTACACTTTACTGACCCTCGTTATTGGAGATGGTTATATGAGATGGAGGCTGAATTAAGACAGAATGTTCCAATTCTTTTCTACCACATTTGGGATGATTTACCCGACCCAAAATACAATCGTGATTATTATGAATCGTGTGATTGGTTAGGATGTATTTCAAAACAAACTTATGGTATCGTTAATCGTGTTGGTAAGATTGAATCAGAAACAATTAAACCACTTGAGGATTGGCAAATTAGTTATGTACCCCATGGTATTAATCCAGATTTATATAAACCAACTATTGTACCTGATGATTTTAGAAACGCTGTACTCGGTGACAAAAATTATAAATTTGTTTTATTTTGGATGAATCGAAACATTAAGCGTAAACAACCATCAGATGTTATTTGGGCATTTTCTAAATTTGTAGATACTCTTCCAGAATCGGATAAGAAGCGAGTTTGTTTGGTAATGCATACTGCACCAATTGACCAAAATGGTACTGATTTAATTAAAGTTGCAGAAACAATTGCACCTGATTGTGATATTAAATTTTCAAGTGATAGGTTAAATCAAAAAGAATTAAATTATTTATATAATATTTCGGATGTTACTATTAACATTGCTGGTAATGAAGGATTTGGATTAACAACCGCAGAATCAATAATGACTGGAACACCAATCATTGTTAATGTAACTGGTGGATTGCAAGACCAATGTGGATTTAAGATTGATGGTAAATACTTAACCGCAGATGATTATATTAAGATTGGTTCTTTACACGATTATCGATTATGGGAAGATAAAGTAACACATGGTGAGTGGGTAAAACCAGTTTGGCCAAGAACTCAATCGATGGTTGGTTCGGTTCCAACTCCTTATATCATTGATGATAAGGTAGATATTTATGAAACTGCAGAGGCAATTCGTTATTGGTATGATAAAACACCAAAAGAAAGAAAAGAAGCTGGTTTGAAAGGTAGAGAAGCATTTATGGGTGAATTGGGATTGGCAAATTCAAATATGTGTCAATGTTTAATGGATGGTATTGAAACAACTTTCCAAAATTGGGAACCAAAGAAAAAATTCAACATTTATAAAATAAAATGAGTAAACCAATTTTCATCGTAAGATTTCCTGGTTATTGGAAAGAAAACCAAGTTCAAGTATCCCGTAAGGCTATTTATGATAATAAGTCTTTAAACGAAGATTATCATGTAATGGTTTTACAAGATAATGAAGTGGAATCTATTAGATTTGAATGTTATAATTCACCACATCAACCAGAAAAATTAGAAGAAGTAACAAGATTGACACAACTTTCAATAGAAAGATGTTTAAGAAATGAGGAAGAAAACCGATTAAAAGAATTAGAAAATGAATAAACCATTATTATTATTTCAGGCCCCAGTTGCAACTCGTAGTGGGTATGGTGACCATAGTAGAGATATTCTTAAATCACTTTTTGATTTAAATAAATATGATATTAAAATATTACCTACTCGGTGGGGAAATACACCACAGGACCAAATAGACCCAACAACTGAATTTGGTCAAAAAATATTACAAAATATAGCAACTCAACTGAGTAAAAAACCAGATATTTTTATTCAAGTATCAGTTGCAAATGAATTTAAACCTTTAGGAAACTATAATATTGGAATTACTGCTGGTGTGGAAACCACTATTGCACCTCAAGAATTTATTCAAGGTAGTAATAATATGGATTTGATTATAACACCATCTCAATTTACCAAAGATGTGTTAACTAAAACTTCATATGACCAGATAGATAAAAATACCAAACAAAAGGTAGGTGAATTAAAACTACAAAAACCAGTTGAAGTCCTTTTTGAAGGAGTTGATACCAATATTTTTAATGGAGTTTTGGTTGAAGTAGAACCATCAATATTGGAATCAATTAATACTGATTTTAACTTCTTATTTGTAGGACATTGGTTGGCAGGAGATTTGGGACATGATAGAAAAGATGTGGGTATGATGATTAAAACATTTTGTACCGTATTCAAAAATCTACCAAAAGGAAAACAACCTGGTCTTATCCTAAAAACTTCTCATGCAGGATTTTCGGTGGGTGAAAGAGAAGATATTGCAAAACGAATTAAAGAACTTACAAATGAGTATGGTGATAAGTGTCCTCCAATTCATTTAGTATGGGGTGATTTATCTGAATCAGAAATGCACAAATTATATTGTGATAGTAAAGTTAAAGCAATGATTTCATTTACCAAAGGTGAAGGGTATGGCAGACCTTTGGCAGAATTTGCTATAACTGGGAAACCAATAATTGTTTCAGATTGGAGTGGATACAAAGATTTTTTACCAGAAAATTCTACTATTTATTTAGAAGGAGAATTACAAAATGTACACCCTTCCGCGGTAAATAATTTTTTATTAAAAGAATCTAAATGGTTTTATGTTGATTATACTAAAGCTGCTCAGAAAATGATGGAAGTACATAAAAATTATAAAGTATTTTTAGATAAAAGTTTAGGTAATAAAAATCATATATCTGAAAAATTTAGTTTAAATAATATGACTAAAAAATTAAATGATATAATGATTTCTTATATAAAAGAAAAACCAACACATTTAGAACTTAAACTTCCAAGTATAGAGAAATTATAATGGCATATACAAGACAATATAAAACATTCTTGAGTCCAGAAAAAAGGGTAGGACGTTCTGAAATCAGACCGAGAAACATCTATCGTATAACTACTTATAAGGGGGGAGACCCAATTACCAAAAGTGGTGAAGATGCCAGATATGTTTTTGTTATTGGTAAAGTAAATAATACACATATTCATTGTATTAAATTGAACGATATCAGACCTACTGATTTTATTAACTTTATTAATAAGTTAAGAGATAAAAGAATTCCAATAGCTTCAGACCAATCTTTAGAACTTTTACTTAAAAAGTTTTCAATGGATGGTAAATCTTTATTTGAAACTTATATTAAAAATAACTCAAAGGTATATTCATCCAAATTAGGAAATTATAGAAGTTACCTTTTGGAGAAAATTCAAAACGTATATGAAATAAGATTTGAAGAAGGATTTTTAAGAGAAATATTCAAAGAAGGTTCTACACAATCTACTCGTAGAGAAGTTTTAAAAGATGAACAATCAAAAGATATAACACCGGAAGATAGAACTCCTTTCCCAACACAACCAGAAGATTTAGAATCATGAAAAGAAAAATATTAATAACGGGTGTAGCTGGTTTAATAGGTTCAAGATTAGCTGATTGGATTATTGAAACCGAATCAGATATTCATGTAGTTGGTATGGATGATTTGAGTGGTGGATATGAAGAAAATATAAATCCAAAAGTAGAGTTTTGGAATATGAATCTTGTAGAGCATCCGATTGAAAACTGTTTTGAGGTTCATAAATTTGATTATGTATTTCACTTTGCAGCTTATGCAGCAGAGGGACTTTCACCTTTTATTCGTTCTTACAATTATGATAATAATTTAAAAGCAACTGCTCGTATTGTAAATAATTGTATTAAACATGATGTTAAGAGATTGATATTCACATCAACACTTGCAGTTTATGGGCATGGATATGGTGGAATCTTTGATGAAGAACAAATACCAAAACCAATTGACCCATATGGAGTTGCAAAGTATGGATGTGAAATGGATATTCAAATTGCAGGAGAACAACATGGTTTAGATTGGTGTATTATTAGACCACATAATGTATATGGTGTGAAACAAAACATTTGGGATAAGTACCGAAATGTATTGGGTATCTGGATGTACCAACATTTAATTGGCCAACCAATGACTATATTTGGTGATGGAGAACAAACACGAGCATTTTCTTTTATTGATGATTCATTAGAGCCACTTTGGAATTCTGCAATTAGACCTGAATCATCAAAACAAATTATTAATTTGGGTGGTATTGAAGAAGTAACCATTAAGGATGCTGCAAATATCTTACAAGAAGTTATTGGTGGTGGTGAAATTGTTTATTTAGAAGGAAGGCATGAAGTAAAACATTCAATTCCAACTTATCAGAAATCAATTGATTTATTAGGATTTCAGCATAAAACTGATATGAAAACGGGTTTGACTAAAATGTGGGAATGGGCTAAAAAACAACCCATGAGAGAAAGATTTGTATGGCCATCTTATGAATTAGAGAAAGGTATATATTCATATTGGAAATCAAATTAATATAAAATTTAAAAAATAAAAATATGACAATATCATATGCTATTACGGTATGTAATGAATTGGAAGAGTTATCGAGATTGATTGATTTTTTACAATTAAATAAAAGACAAGAGGATGAGATTGTAGTTCAATATGATGAATCCAATTCATCGGATGAAGTTATTGAGTATCTTAAAATACAAAAAGCTATGCATGGATACACAGTTGTAGCATTTCCTCTTAACAAAGATTTCGCATCTTTTAAAAATAATTTAACATCCTATTGTAATGGTGATTATATATTTCAAATAGATGCGGATGAAATCCCTCACGCTGCTTTAATCGATTATTTACCTACAATATTAGAATCAAATCCAGTAGATGTAGTATTTGTTCCACGAGTAAATACCGTTGAAGGTTTAACAGATGAACATATTTCTAAATGGAGATGGAAAGTAAATGAAAAGGGTTGGGTTAACTGGCCAGATTATCAACTTAGAATATATAAAAAAACAAAAGATGTTGAGTGGAGAAATAAAGTACATGAAACTATAACTGGATATAATAATTTTTCAAACTTTCCTGCAGAAGAAGTGTGGAGTTTATATCATCCAAAAGATATTAAAAGACAAGAAAAACAAAACGAATTTTATTCAAATATTTAATGAAAATTGCAATTTACTCAGATGAGAGAACTGGTGGTACATCTTTATTAAATTGGATTTCTCAAGAATTAAATTATATTAAGCATAATGAACCATTCTCAGATAAATTAGAAGTTCTAAATTATTTAGAAAACTTAAAAAATAATAGTGTTTCTAAATTTGTAATATCGGAAATTTCTAATTTTTTCTTAGAAAAAAAAAATTTATCACAAGATTTAATAGAATATATAAATTTAAATGAAATAAATAATATAATTGAGTGGGAATTAAATTTTTTAAAAAAATTTTTAAAATTCGATAAAATAATCATTTTAGGTAGAAGTGATATTATACAATCTAGTATTTCAAAAATAGCACATCATTATCTATCATCTGAAGAAAAAAATATAAAAAATATAAACGGTGTTCTAAAAAAACAATATAATGAAACTTTATTAGTTAAAAAATATAAAAAAGAACTTAAAGAAATTGTTGACATATCATTTGATTATTGGATTGATTGTTATTTAATGTCTGAATTTATTGAAAATTCTATATACGTTTCATATGAAGGGGTTTATTATCAATATGATAATTCATTAGAAAAATTAAAAAATTTTTTGTATATAGATGAATTTAAATACTTAGATATGATAAACATGAAATACAAAGAAAAAAATGTTTAAAGAAACTAAAAAAAGAAGTATCTATAAAGCTCTTTCTTGGAGAGTAATCGCCTTATTAAATTCCTGGATAGTATTATCTTCGTCTTTTACTGATTCAAATTTCTTGAATGCGTTTACTATGAATGTAATAGGTTTCTTTTTATATTTTATCTTTGAAAGATTTTGGAATAAAATAAAATACGGCAAAATAGAAGAATGAAAATATTAGTTACAGGCGGGACTGGGTTTATTGGTACAAACTTGGTTAAATATTTAAAATTAAAAGGTCATCAAGTCATTGTGCTTGATGATTATTCTACTGGTAATAAAAAAAATCATATTGAGGGAGTAAGATATATTGAAGGTGATATTGAAGTAATAGAATATCTTAATATAGATTTTGATTTAATTTATCATCTTGCTGCTCAATCTCGAGTTCAACCTTCATTTGAAGACCCAACACAAACTTTTAGAACTAATGTAAAGGGTACTGAATCAGTAATGGAACTTGCCCGAGCAAAGAACATCAAAGTAGTTTACGCTGGTTCTTCATCTAAACATCATGACCCAACCGATTCTCCGTATGCGATGTATAAATATCTTGGAGAAGAAGTTTGTAAACTTTATAAGAAAACATTTGATGTCAATGTAGAAATTTGTAGATTTTATAATGTATATGGTCCTGGTGAGTTGTTAGATGAAACATTTGGAAGTGTTATTGGAATTTGGAGAACTAAGATTTTAAAAAATGAAAAAGTTCCAATTGTAGGTGATGGTGAACAACGGCGAGATTTTATTCATGTAGATGATATTATAGAAGCACTTTACAAAATTGGAATTGGTAATGAGAAACATGAAGATGCGTGGGAATTGGGATGTGGTACGAACTATTCAGTAAATGAATTATTTGAAATTTTTAAACAAAAATTTGAATGTGATAAATTACACATCCCAAATCAAAAAGGAAATTACAAAGAAACATTGAATACAAATACTGATGCCACCCAACGATTGGAATGGAAACCAAAAGATAGATTAAAAGAATATATAAATAGTTTATAAAAATGATAGGAATAATAGGCCAAGGTTTTGTTGGTAATGCAATTTACCAGAAATTTAAAAATTATTATAAAGTTAGAACATTTGATTTGGATGACTCAAAATGTAATTCAGATTTAAATGGTGTTTTAGAATCTAAGATTGTATTTGTATGTTTACCAACACCAATGGATGAAATTGGACGGTGTAATATAACCATAGTTGAATCCGCAATACAAGATATATCTAAACATGGTAAAACTGAAATTGTAGTAATAAAATCAACTATATCTCCCGGAACAACTTTAAAACTAAATTCATTATATCCTAATTTACAAATTGTATTTAATCCTGAATTTTTAACTGAAAGAAATGCAGTTACGGATTACGAGAATCAAAATAGAATTATTTTAGGTGGACCAAGGCCTGCAACAACTGAATTAAAACAAATATTCTCTAAAGTATTTCCAAAGGCACATATTATCAAAACCGATTCTACTCACGCAGAAATGGTTAAGTATTTAACAAATACTTTCTTATCAGTTAAAGTTTCGTTTGCAAATGAGATTTATCAAATTTGTGAAAAATTAGGTATAGATTACGATAAGGTAGTTGAGTATGCAACTATGGATGAGAGATTGGGCGAATCACATTGGTCAGTTCCTGGTCATGATGGTGATTTTGGTTTCGGAGGACATTGTTTCCCAAAGGATTTATCAGCATTGATATATGAAAGTAGATTGTTGGAAACAACAAATAATGTTTTAAAGGCAGCTCAAAAAACTAACGATGAAGTTAGAAAAAATAGAGATTGGGAAAAGATGAAAGGACGGGCTGTATCATGAATAAACCATACGAAAAAATAGATGTAGTTATTTCAACAATAACTAAATTTTATCCAAAAGATATTGAACCTTGGGTAGAATCTTTAAATCGTTGTGGTTTTACTGGTAAACGAATGGTGATGGTATATGATGTACCACAAGAAACTATTGATTATCTTAAAGAAAATCATTTTGATGTTTTTGGTTCTCAACTCCAACACCACTTATTTAATCAACGATTCAGAGATACTGCAATAATTCTTAAAGATTATGAATGTGATAGAATTATTTGGACAGATATCAGAGATGTTATATTTCAATCCAATCCAACAACGTGGTTAAACAAGTATCAAGAAAAACCAATCATAGCTTGCTCAGAGGCAGTGAAACTTGGTGATGATGATTGGGCTCAAGTTTGTGCAGGTACTTCTTTTAAACTGGAATGGAATTGGTTACAACATGAAGAATCTTATTGTGCAGGTACTATATTGGGTGATAAAGAATATATTATGGATTTATTCCATAACATTTTTAGATGGGGTATAACTGGTGAGAATCCTGTTCAAGCTGCAGACCAACCTGCTTACAATATCTTAATTAAACAAAAACAATTTAAAGATATAGTACAATTTGTTCCTCAAGAAGCTGCACTTGCAGTACAAATGGGAACTACTTACATTAAAAAAGATTTCTTTGGTGATAAGTTAATGGAACCAACTCCTTTGGTTTTAGAAGATGGTACGGTTACAAATCAAAAAGGAGAACCATTTTGTATAGTTCATCAGTATGATAGAAATGAAAATTTAAAAAAAACTACTCATATGAAATATAAAAACCAAATATATTCCGAACCGAATTATTCAAATAATCCAAGAGGATTTACTTATGATGAGTGGAAGTGTATAAGAAGTAAAGGACAATATGATACACAATATAATGATTTTTTAAAAGATAAAAAGGTTATTATTGTAGGTCCATCTCCTTCCTTAGAAGGAAAGGGACTTGGTGATTTTATAGATAGCTATGATATTGTGGTACGAATTAATAAATCATTTCCAATTGAAAAAGAATTACAGATTGATTTAGGTTCAAGAACCGATATTCATTCCCATTGTTTATGTACTAAACTAGATTGTGGTGGACCTGTTTTTTATAAAGAAATGAAAGACCAGAATGTTTTTGTTTTATGTTCATATCCAAAATATGTAAATTCATTTCATAGAGATGTTATTCAATTTGAAAATGATAATAAAAAGTGGCAACTACCATTTCATATAATTGATACTGAATATTATATGGATATTGCTGAGATGATTGGAACTCGTCCTAATTCTGGTACATTAACAATTCTGGATATATTAGCGTACGATGTTAAAGAATTATATATTACTGGCTTTACTTGGTTTAGAGATGGTTGGAGAAAATCATATAAAGATTATACTGAAATTTTTGGTTTAGAAAAAGGTACTATTAAGAAAGAAAAAGAATTAAGCGGTGAATTTGGTGGAACTCATTTGCAAAAACCACAAGAAGATTTAGTAAGAGAAATTTATCTTAATGATTCTAGGGTTAAAATTGATGATGTAATGAAAGAAATTCTTGAAGTTAAATAATGGATTTTAAAGTAAAGGGACATAGTAAATATAAATTATCTTTAATCGATGGGGTGGTAAAAAAATACACAACCGAACCAGATGATAGATTGATTAAATCTGCTATAAAACAAAAAAAATTTAAATCAAGTTATTTCAAAACACCAGAAGTTATTGAAATAAATGATAGTAGTTTTTTGATGAAGTATATTGTTGGAAAAAACTTTTCTGAATTTTTCAACCAAGCAAGTAAATATGATTTGGATTTACTTATAGAAAAAATAGAAGGTTATTTTTCAGAAACTATAATTGGAAGTGTGGATGTACCTATATCAATATTGATAAATAAAGTAAATTCATTACCATATAATGAAATTATATTACCTTTTTTATCTAGTAAACAATCGATAGAAATGAATGTTGGTATTTGTCATGGAGATATGACACTATCTAATATGATATTTTCAAATGATTTTTATTTAATAGATTTCTTAGATTCTTATATAGAATCTCCAACAATAGATTTGGTTAAATTAAGACAAGATACTCATTTATATTGGTCATTAAATATGATAGATGTACCGAGGGACTTAACTAAAATAAAACTTGGATTAAAATATATTGATGATTGGATTCAATCTAATTTTGTTATACATGAATATGAGTTATTACAAATAATAAATTTACTTAGAATATATCCATACGCTACTGATTATAAAATAAAACAATGGATAAAATATAACATAGATACTTTATGCGAACACTTATAATTCCTTGTGCTGGACAGAGTAGTAGATTTACAACAAAACTTCCTAAATGGTTATTAGACCATCCTAGTGGAAAAACGATGGTATATGAATCCATTCAGGGATTGCCATTGGAATCATTTGACGAAATAATAATAGTTGCACTCGAAAGACATTTAGATATTGATTATAAAAATAGAATATTTGATGAATTTAAAAATTATAAATTTCGTCTGCTATTACTGGAATCTGATACAAAAAGTGCATCTGAAACGGTTTCAAGATGTATTGATATATATGATATAAGGGGTTCTATCTTTATTAAAGATTCTGATGATTATTTTTATATTGATAATATTGAACCAGATACTATATGTACTTACTCCTTGAATGATTGTAAAAATATCACGCCTGGTAATAAATCTTATATTAAAATGAACGAACATGGTGAGGTATTAACGATTGTTGAAAAAAATGTTATATCATCAGATTTTTGTTGTGGATTGTATTCATTTTCAGATGCAAAAGATTTTGTAAATACTTATAATTCAATTAAACAAGAAAATGAAATATATGTGTCTCATGTCATATTTCAAATGATGTTAAATGGTAATATATTTTATAATCATTATGTTAAAGATTATATAGACTGGGGAACTCAAGAAGATTGGGATAGATTTAAAAATAAAATATTAAATGATGAATAAACCCATAACATACGTTTATTTAGAAACTACTAACTATTGTAATCTACAATGTTCTTTTTGTAATAGAGATGAGGTTATTGGTGCATTACAACATATGCCAATACAAAAGTTTCGTGATTTACTGGAATCTATAAAACATCACCCGATACAAGAAGCTAAACTTATGGGTATGGGGGAACCATTTTTACATCCTAAGTTTGATGAAATATGTAAGATATTTAAAGAATATTTTCCAAACGCGTTTTTAATAGTTGCAACTAACTGTCAATACAATATTGAATCAGGAAGACCACTCCGAGATAGATTTGAAAAATCATTAAAGTATATAGATTTACTTTATTTTTCAATAGATGGATATAAGGAATCATATGAAAGAGATAGATTCCCTGCAAAATGGGATAAACTTATTTATTTTTTAGATGAATTTAAAACAATAAATAGGTCAAAGTGTAGAATTACTTGTAACTATGTGGTGAATCCTAAAAATGTTGATGATATTGAAATTATTAACAACGAAATAGTAAAAAAATATAATTTAGAAGAACTTCGATTGAATATTGCACAAGATTGGTCACCAGATAAATCTATGCCTGGTGGTTATACACAAGAACAAATTAAGTACTTGAAATCGTGGGGTAGTAATGTTAAGGGAAAATCTCAATGGGATTATGAAGATTGCTTTTGGGTTAACGAGGGGTTATATACAACGGTTGAGGGTAATGTAAAAATGTGTTGTATGAACACAGCGGCATCTCCATTTGGTAATATTTTTGAAACTGATTTGGAAGATATACGAAACTCATTAGATTATCAGAATGTAAAAAAAGGATGTAATACTAATAATCCAACATCACATTGCAAAAATTGTTCATATAAAGAACTTGTACCTATTTTAAATGAAATTGGTTTGGATAATACTATAAACAAATTTGATGATGAAGAGAATTGAAAGAAAGTTTAACGAATCCGTTTCACATGATATTTTAAGATTGCATTCATCTGAACGAAATTCATCGTTTGGTAAATTATTTAGTGAATATAAAAAATCATTAAAAGAAGAAGATATTAGATATTATCCAAATACCGAAGAACTTAATCCTCTTATAGAAGAATTTTATGGTTATTCTAATTTTCTAATGGGGTTTGGTTCTGATAGATGTATCAAATATTTTTTCGAGGCCAATTCTAAAAAACATTGGTTTTGGGGTAAAAAAAAGTTAATAATTTCTGACCCATCATTTCCTATGTATGAAGTTAATGGACAGATGTTTAATACCAAAATAAAAAAAGTTCCATATAATATAATCAAATTTCCGGTAAATGAAATTATTGATAATATTGATGTTAATTCACTTGTTGTAATTTCAAATCCATCTTCACCTATTGGTGATATTATAACCAGAGATAATATAATAAAAATATTAAGCTTAGGTGTACCAACTCTAATTGATGAAGCTTATATAGAATTTTCTAATGAAGAATCGTGTATTGATTTAATAGAGAATTATGATAATTTATATGTGACTAGAACTTTATCAAAAGCGGGTGGCTCGGCTGGAACTAGATTTGGTGTAATTTTTTCTCAAAAACAAAACATAGAAAAATTACAACAATATCGTGATATGTATGAAATAACCGGACAAACTTTAAAGTGGGTAAAAATATTATTACAAAATAAAAATGTAATCAATAGTTATGTTAGTGATGTAAAGAATACTCGCCGAGAATTATTATTATCTTTATACAGTAGTAATATTAATTTCATTCCTTCTCAATCTAATTGGTTTCATGTAAAGGAATCTGACTTGGGTAATTTACCTGAAAATATGTTTTTTAAAAAAAATTGTAATATACCAAATAGAGGTAATGATTGGGTAAGATTACAAATTACAGATAGTATAGATGATTATAAATGGATTTTAAAAAAATGAATAGTTACTTAGAAAAAATTACATTTGGTATTAAAACTTTTAAAAGACCAGAAGCGGTTGGTAGATTGATTGAATCAATTTTAAAAATGTATCCAACGGCAAATATATTGGTGGTTGATGATAGTGGAGATGATATTAATCAAAATATAAAAGATAAGTTTCCAACTACAAAGTGGATTATAGAACCACTTAATATAGGATTATCTGCTGGTAGGAATGTTTTAGTAAATAACACAACAACTCCATATCTTTTTTTAATGGATGATGATTATATATTTAATAAATCAGTTAATATTGAAGAGATATACAATAAACTAATTGAATTGGATTTGGATTTATTGGCGGGTACGGTTAGTGATATTAGAGGACAATATGCACATCCAAGAAATTATCATGGTACATTTAAAATAGAAGGTGATATACTTCATGTTAAAAAAAATCACTATGATATAGAGTGGGATTCTGAAGTTATGAAGGTTGATTTTGCAATGAATTTGTTTTTAGCAAAAACCGAAACATTAAAAGATGTTAAGTGGGAAGAAAAATTAAAATTAGCAGAACATTTAGAGTGGTATCTTCGTTATTCTAAAAAATATAAATTAGGAAAGTTTAAATTACCAAAATTTAATATATATCATGATAACTCAATAGGAAATTCTGAATATAGTAAATATAGAAACAACAATGCTGGTTTAACCGTAGATGAATTATATTCTATTGAAAGAGAATGTATGGGTATAAAACAAATATGGTTTGATGGCAAATTTCATCATTAAAATATGAAAAATTTAGTTGTAGATTTTAAAAAAACACACCTTGGTGGAAATATGAAAGGTGGAGACCCTGGTAGTTGGTGTCCAAGTGTGTGGAAATATATTGTAGAAAAATATAATATTAAAACAGCAATGGATGTGGGTTCTGGTCTTGGATATGCTGCTAAATTTTTAGAAGAAATTGGAGTGGATACTCTGGCAGTGGATGGATTAGAATATAATGTAAGAAACTCAATTCATTCTAAAAATGTACTTATTGATTTGACCGAATCATATATAGAACATAAAGTTGATTTTATAAATTGTATTGAGGTAGTAGAACACATAGAAGAAAAATATATAAATAATCTACTAGACACTCTTTCTCAGGCAAATTATATATTAATTACACATGCTGTTCCCGGACAACAAGGTTATCACCATGTTAATTGCAAACCAAGTGAATATTGGATTGAACATTTATCTAAATGTGGGTATGAGATGTTAAAAGAAGAAAGTCTACATATTAGATTATTAGCGGAAAAGGAGGGAGCCGTCCATGTTTCTCGAAATGGAATGATTTTTAAAAAAATAAATTTGGAAAATTAAATAAAAAGTATTATATTTGTATTATGAAAAATGACAGTAACGTAAAAAATGTTCTAAAAAATGATGGTGTAAAAAATTCATTACTAGAAAAAGGACATCAGTTTGAAAATCCTAAAACTATAAACATACCAACTATTGAAAAAGAATTAGGTTTCAATGACTCATGGGCAGTTAGGGTAATTTATAATGATAGATTTGGTGGTGTAATTATTAAACAAAATCCAGGCGAGGGAAATAGATTACATTATCACCCAGATGCGGATGAATGTTGGGTAGTTCTTGAAGGAGAATATGAATGGCAAATCGAAAATGAAATTAGTAGAGTAAAACAGGGAGATGTTATTGTAGTAAAGGCAAATACTTGGCACAAAATTACAGCAGTGGGTGATGTTCCAGCTGCTAGATTGGCAATAACTAAACCAGATGTAGAACACATTTATGAAGATTGATTTTTCAAATAAAATAGCAGTAGTTGTAGGTTCTTCAAAAGGAATTGGATTGGGGGTTGTTGATAAATTCGAAGAATTGGGAGCAACGGTAATCAGAGTTTCACGAACCGAGGGTATTGATATATCTAATAAAGAAAGTATTGATAGTTTTTTCGAAAGTTTAACTCATATTGATTTTTTAATAAATGTTGCTGGGATAAATTTTTGTAAAAAAATAGAAGATATAGAAATGGATGAGTGGGATTCTGTTATTGATACAAACCTTCGTTCTTTTTACTATATAATTAAAAAATCAATACCACTTATGAAAAGTGGTGGTAGAATAGTAAATGTTTCTTCTATTGCTGGTAGAAATAAAAGTATAGTTAGTGGAGTTCATTATACTTCAAGTAAGGCAGGTATTATTGGATTAACAAGACAACTTGCTCATGAATTAGGACCAAGAGGTATTCATGTAAATTGTACCTGTCCGTCTCAAACACTAACCCCTATGTTAGAACAATCAATGACTAAAGAACAACAAGAAAAATTATGTGAAAATATTCCATTAAGAAGGTTGGGTACAATAAAAGACCAAGTGGGGCCTATTGTGTTTTTATGTTCAGAACTTTCTAGCTATTTAAATGGTTGTATTATAGATGTAAATGGTGGTCAATTATGAAACATAATTTAATAAAATTAGTAAAAACAATAGAAAATTGTAAAGTTTTAGAAATCGGAGTGGCTCAAGGAAATACCATGGTTTCTTTACTAGAGTGTAATCCATCTTTAACTTATCTTGGAATAGACCCATGGTATTGGTCAATAGAATTGACAAGAGCACCTCATGGATTAAAACAACTTAAATCTCAAGATGATATTGATGCTTGGTACTACGGTGTGCTAGATAAACTTAAAATATATAAAAATAGAGGAAGTGTAATTAGAGGATTTAGTAAAGATATCATTCCTGATATAAAAGAAAAATTTGATGTGATTCATATTGATGGAGACCACACATATGAGGGATGTAAATGGGATTTGGATAATATTAAATCACTATTAAAAAGTGATGGAGTTGTGGTTGTTGATGATGTAAGAACTTGGCCCGATGTCCACCAGGCTTGGCAAGAATTTAAAAAAGAAAATGAAAGCATAATAGTAATACCATGATAAAAAAAGGAAAAATTACAGCAGTAGTTGCAGTTCGTAAAGGTTCTCAAAGAGTACCTAATAAAAACATCAGACCATTTGGTGATACTACTTTACTTGATTTAAAATTACAAACATTATTAAAAGTTTCCAATTTAGATGAAATTATTGTAAATAGTGATTGTGATGAAATGTTAGATATTGGTAAAAAGTATGGTGTTAAAACCGTAAAGAGAGAATTATACTTTGCAAGTTCTCAGGCAACTAATTCTGAATTTCATGGTCATATTGGTAAAACAACTGATACTGATTTCATATTTTTAGCACCTGTATGTTCTCCATTTATTGGTGTAAAAAAACATGAAGATGCAATCAATCAATTTTTAAATTCAGATTGTGATAGTTTAACTTCCACTCATTTAGTTAAAGGACATCTTTGGTTAGATGGTAACCCAATCAACTATGATTTAAATAATGTACCAAATTCTCAAGATTTACCTAACATACAAATGTTAAATTATGGTATTACAATCATAGATAAAAAAATAATGGAAAAATATAGTAGAGTAGTTGGTAATAATCCAATATTTACCATACTTAATGAATATGAAGCAGTAGATGTGAATACACCTTTAGAATGGGATATCGCAGAATTATTATATAAAACAAAAAAAGAACAATTATGGCAGGATTAAATTTCGAAAACATTGGTGATAAATTTTTAGAAGTTACCAATACAAAAGAGTGGGCAGAACTACAACAAAAGTTCAACAATTGTCCGGATATTTTCTTATTAGGACATGGTGGAAACTTGGGTGTTGCTGACCACGCTTCAGTAGATATTTCAAGATTATCCAATGGAACGAAAAATGCACAAGCACCAGGTTCTGGTATCGTTGCAACTTCACTAATTAACGATTCATCATTTGATGATTGGATGGTTCATTGGTTAAGACAACGAACAGTTTCTCAAACACAAGAACAATTAGAAAAAACTTTCGTACTAGGTATTTCATCAAGTGGAACTTCAAAAGATATTATCAGAGCATTAGAAGATGCACAATCTCGTGGAATGCAAATTGCAATGATTACTTCATATCCAATTCCAACTAAAATCGAAGGATTGACCGAAGTAGTATTGGGTGCCGAGTATTATCACACTGCGGAAGTTCTTACTTTACTTTTAACTTATGAACTAACTCATGGTTCAGGTAAAGTTTGTCCTCCAATCTTCCAAAACAAACCAGAAGATTTAGAATTACTAAACAGACAAGGTGGTGCAGCTGCAACTCGTAAACATTCTTATCCAGATGAATTGGTTAATATAGCAGTAGATTTTGATGGTGTGATTCACAAAAATTCAAAAGGTTATCATGATGGTACTATCTATGATGAGCCAGTAGAGGGTGTAAGAGAAGCATTAGAAAAGTTATCTGAAAAATATACTGTAATTATTTATACTGCAAAAGCTCGTAGAGATAGAGGTTTGGTAAATGGAATGAGTGGAGTACAACTTGTATGGGATTGGTTGAAAGAACATGACCTTTCAAAATATGTTTCAAAGGTAACCGCTGAAAAACCAAGAGCTGTTGCTTATATTGATGATAAAGGAATTAGATTTGATAATTGGAATAATGTTTTATCACAAATTAATTTAGATTGAGAATTGTAATATCTATATTTTGTTTGCCTTACGAAATTGATGAGTTAGAAAATACACTTACTCAGCTTCGTAAGGCATCTTACTATCTAAGTGGTGAGAATGAATGGGTGTTGGATGTAACCATGTCCTTATCAAATAAACTTGTCAATTGGAATAAATCATCTTTACCAAAATCTTATTTTGAAGATAAACTCTTAAAACTTTCTGGTCATCAAGATTGGGGTGCAAAATACTTTAAAACATCCGAAACTATAAATGGGTGTGTTTCTCAAAGACGTGCATCACTTTTACAACACCACGATGCTGACTATTTTATTTGGTTGGATACCGATATTATTTTTGAAGAGAGAACTCTTTTTTATTTAGAAAATAGTATGAAATCAATTAAAGATATTACTCCTTATTCAGTTATAACACCTGAGATTGTAAAAGTATGGGATAATACTTGGGATTGCTTGGTAAATGAAAATTTTATAGATAAACCACTTGATTATCAAAAAACAAATGACCCCTATAAAGACAGTGGTATCAAGGGAGATGTTACTGTTGAATCAGTTCATAATACGATACCAAACCAACCAAGATTTAAATTTGCTGGTGGATGGATGACTTGTTTAAGTGGTGCACTTGTTCGTAGAATTGGTGTACCCGAATCATTTGGGCATTATGGGTACGAGGATACCTTTTTAATGTGGGCCTCTGAAAAATTAATTCAAACTCAAACTGTTGATATTCAACAATTTAAAATAAAAAACCTCGTAGTTTGTGAAAATTACAAATATAGAAGTAATTATCATTATTTAAATAATATTTCTGCATATGATAGAAGGGAAGAATTTAAAAAAATAGCAGAATCTAACTTCTCCTTAGAACTTAATAAAGTAGTGTGAAAACACTACTTTTATTTTTTTATACCATATTTATTTAAAAGTTACACCACAAAGTTGCAGTAAATCTCACCGTTTTTATAAATCGTTTTCATTTATTGGTTATAGTAATCTAAACGGGAGATTACTTTGAAATTAGCAACATTAAATGTAATTAAAATTTTTATTTTATGTATTATTTTATTATTACCAATTGGTAGTGATAGTAATATGGAAACCACTATAAAAGTGGGTGAAGTTACCAACGATATCCGAATGGGTAAATTTGCTGGTAATCGAAACCTAGCACTTGGTGTGGAAAATATCCTCGAAGAACTCCTATTAGATTTAGATTATGATTTATCAGATGATGCATCTACACAAGTAAATGTTAGACTTGTGTTTTTTGATGTAAAGAATATTGGTAAGTCCGTTGGTGTATATCACAATCAAATGTCTGTAACTGAAATTATAGCAATTGGAGAGTTGGTAAGTAACGGTAAGGTTATAAAAAGAACAACTCAAAAAGGACAAAGTAAAGAAATTTCTAATTCAACTTTGGTGGTTGCGGATGATGGTAGTTTTAATCAACAAACAGCTTCTATTGCTTTGAAAAAAGTATTAGATTTAATCGTTAAGGATTTATTAGGATGAAAAAATTATTATTTTTATTATTGTTAGTATTATCTACTAACTTAGGATTTAGCCAATCTCAATTTGATTTTTCTCGTGTAAACGAGGTTACTCAGGTTGGAGATACATTAGTTGTTAAATTTCAATATTTCAAAGGAAATGGTGCATCTGCAACATTAACTCAATTTGATTTTCAATATAACAACAAACTTCTTAATTACATTTCACATGAGTGGCAGGTAGTTTCAAACTCTGCTCAGAAGGCAAGAAACTCTTGGAATGGATATAAGTTCAGCATAGATGGAAACAAACAAGTAACCGATTATGATGGACAATATCTTTCTTGGTTAGCTGGAACTGCATCATACGGTGCTAATGCAGATTGGTCAGTAGAAAGAATTACCGTACAAGATGTAAATGCATATCCTAATGGAAATGAATTTGTTAAGTATTCATTTAAAATCAAAGATAAGGGTGCAACCAATTATGGTGATTATACAAACCTTATCCAAGGAAACTGGGCCAACTATAAAGAATCAAATGGTACTCAAATTGATGTAACCAAAGGAGCATCAAA
>Ga0222714_10001393_pt1 | contig 27253 bp, 24 predicted proteins | sample C33_3DmetaG_FD_165048 | JGI IMG/M metagenome (GOLD analysis project Ga0222714, IMG submission 165048) | Estuarine water microbial communities from San Francisco Bay, California, United States - C33_3D | ecosystem: Environmental > Aquatic > Marine > Unclassified | place: USA: California...
GATGATGACATCGTCGTCGGAGAGCGATGACGCGAACGCGGAACACGGCGATGGCGCGTCTTTGGACGCGCCTCTGGCGTTCAAGGAGACGGCGCGCGCGGCGTACTTGCGCACGACGGCGTCGGCGGTTGAGCTGAGAGATTTGGTTGGCGTGAAAACGCCTCCGCAGTTGAGCCATATTGGTGGACAAGAACGTGCAAAGCAACGCGAAAAGCCGCAAACACGCGAGGAGCAACGAGGGAATTTAGGGAGTGAATTCGTCGAAGCCGAATACGCCGAGGGCACGCCGGATTGGAAATTCATGTCGCAAACGACGTGTTTTAAGGATTTCGTGATTTTGCGCGAGCTCGGTCGGGGGCTATGCGGCACCGTGTACTTGGCCAAGTATCGCGCCACCGATCAACTCGTGGCGTTTAAGGTTATGCGTAAACAAAAGCTCATCGACGTCGGGGAGATTCGACACGCCGTGCGCGAGCGCGAAATTCACGCCCGCGTCAATCAAGGTCCATTCATCGACAAGCTTTTACACGCCTATCAAGATCGTTGGGCGTTGTATTTAGTGCTCGAATACGCCCCTTGTGGGGACTTGTTCCAGGCGATGAATTACCACGGGTTGCCGTCGTTGCACGACGCCAAGGTGTACACCACGCAGTGCGCGTTGGCCATTGAATACATTCATCAGTGCGGATACGTCTATCGCGACTTGAAGCCAGAGAATATTTTGTTGGACAGCAATGGATGCGTACGTCTGGCTGATTTCGGTATGGCTAAGCGATTAGATACCGCAGACGAGCGCGCGTACACGATTTGCGGTACGGCGCAGTACATGTCGCCCGAAGTATTGACCCATCGCGGATGTCGCTTCGAAGCTGATTTGTGGGCGCTCGGTATTTTGATTTATGAGCTGTGCAGCGGTGGCACGCCGTTTGGCGCTGACAAGGGCACGCGCCAAGAACTCTACCGCAAGTTGATGAATCATCAAAATGCCACGATGACATTCCCAACCTGGTTCGATCAAGACACGTGCTCCATCGTCAAGGCGTTGCTTCACGAAAACGAGCGCGCGCGGTTGGGCGCAAACGGCGCGTTCACCGACATTTACGCCCATCCGTGGTTCGCGCCAACATCTCAAGTCGAAGTGCTCAAAGGTTTAACCCTTCCTCGATTACAACCGCGTCGACGCAACATCGTGTACGACATGAAACTTCGAGAATCCATCGCCGCGGGCGACATTCCTTGGGAGTGCGGGTCGCTCGTCACCGACCTCGAGCATCTCACCTTGTATCAATCTTTTGGGGCGTGATTGTGCAACACCCATACGCGCGCCACGGTGCGCGCGGTGTGCGCGTGCGCGTCATCCCTCACATCATTCTTTCAATTCATTTTTTTTCTTGTACAGTACGAGTACTCCTACGCTAGTATATTTTGCAATTCAATCCTCATTCTTTTTCACGCCGTCGTCGCCTAGGGGTATTTAGTGTGATGAGGGTTGTGTGCGGTGCATTTGAAAATGCACACAGATGCGCGTCACCTCGCATCCACAGTGCGCGTCGTGCGAACACGCGACTGCGAGCACATATACACATAGGTATAGACGACACACGAACAACACACACGCGCGCGTCATCGTCATCATGCACGTCGATAACCTCGAGGTCGCCATCAACGCGCACTTGCCGGACATTTTGCGCCGGGCAGATTTGGAAAAATCAACGGTGAAGACGTTGCAAAAGGAGCTGGAATCTAAGCTGTTGATGTCGTTGGATACGAAGAAGAATTACATACGAGACCAGGTGCGTGATTGATGGGATGAGCGCGAAAGATGGGTGCGGGGCGTGCGTGCGTGGGGTGAGACGGTGAGGAACGCGCGGAGGAGCCGAGCGCGGCGACGCGCGAGGCGGAGACGACGACGACGACGACGACGATAATGACAGCGATAGCGCGTGCGATGCAACAATACTGACGATAAACTTTGATGTGTGTGTGTGTATTTGCGTCTTCGTAGATTGAGATGTACTTGAAGCACGGCGCGAGACACGCGTTCGCCGATTCGGGCGAGGCGCCCGAGCAACACGGCGGTCCAGGGAAACGAGGGAAGGCGCCGCGGAAGCGGACCGCGGAAAAGAAGAAGAAGAGTGGACGCGGTAAGACGAAGGAGGTGCAGGATCCAACGAAGCCGAAAGGGCCGAAAGGGCCGTACATGTGTTTTGTGGGCGTTCGTCGACAGCAACTTAAACAGGAGAAGCCGACGTTGTCGTTTCCAGATATCTCTCGTCAACTTGGTGTGGAATGGAGGAGTATGAACGCAGAGACAAAAGATAAATATGTGAAAATGTCAGAAAAAGATAAGACGCGTTATACGAATGAACTGGAAAAGTATGTTCCTTTGAACGACCATGAAATGGAGAAGCTTCGAGAGAAACAACGCGAGCGCAAGGCGGCGGGAGGTTTACAAGTGATGTACAAGTGCTCACCAGAGTTGGCAGCGTTCTTTAATGATGGCACGGTTCAAATCAATCGAAAAGAATTAACGAGTCGAATTTGGGCTTATTTCAAAGAGAAAGGGTTAATGGATGCCAGCAACAGACGATACGTCTTTGCGGATGCAAAACTCTCCGCGTTTCTCGGCATGCAGGTGGGTGATAGATTCTTAGCGTTTACCATTCAGCGATTTTTGAAGCCTCACCTTCATCCGCTCTGAATGTTTAAATTGCTTTAGTTGTCATCATTGCTCATAGTGGTACGCTAGCTCGGTCACCACGTGACGCTAATTGTTTGTAGTAGACAGTTTTTACGCGCACGCGCGTTTTGATTTCCCAAGAGCTCAGTAACATTTCCACCGCACTTTTCGACCCTCGTCGTCGTCGTCGTGAACGCCGTGCACGCCGTGGTAAGCCTTGGAATCATAAATCAAGGCGCTTCCATGTGCGTGCCCCCGACTGTATCGCCGGCATCCGACGCCAAGTCGACCTTTTGGCGCACATGGAGTATCTCGGCTGTGTGCACTTTATTGGTGTTGGCCACTTGCACGCACCCGGCGACTATGCAGCGCGCGCATTCGCACATAGAAGCACTGCATAAAATCGCAACTGACGATGAGAGTCGCCGCGCAGCTTGGAATAATGGTGTCGAGCGCGCATCGCTTCTCGCAATATTCTTGGCTGACGTGCGAATACATCTCCTCAGTCCATTCCTGCAGTTTTGTGTCGGTGTTCTTGCGTTGCTCAGTGCACTCGTGGCGAGTGACAGATTGTTTCATTGCTATACGGCATTGTATTGGCGATATTTTTCCCGGACCAAGGCACTCGAACGATTCAAGTATACGGCGATACAACGAGTCGACAAGACGACAACATTTGACGACGTGTGTCACCCGACGGTGGTCATTCAATTGCCCATGTTCAACGAGACAGACGTGTGTCAGCACGTCATCTACTGCGCCAGTGAGATTGAATGGCCGCGATCAAAACTGTTGATACAGATTCTGGACGATTCGACGTGTAAGGAAACCAGAGCGGCGATTGCTGAAGCTGTCGAAGAGCTCCAAGAACGCGGATTACATGTCCAATATCGCTGGCGGTCGAATCGTACGGGATATAAGGCTGGTGCTATGCACGAAGCCATGGATGATATCGTCGATTATGACTATATTTGCATATTTGACGCAGACTTTTCGCCCGAGCCCGATTTCTTGTACAAGACGATTCCGTGGATTCATTCAAATCCGCAATGCGGTTTTGTCCAAGCGAGATGGACGTACGCGAATGAATCAGAAAATCTTCTTACGCGCGTGCAAACTATTTCATTGAATTATCACATTCGTTGCGAGCAGTATGCACGATTTTCAGCCAACTTGTTCTTCAATTTTAACGGCACTGCTGGAGTTTGGCGAAGGACATGCATCATCGATTCTGGCGGCTGGAATCATCGAACGACGGTGGAGGACCTCGATTTGAGTTTACGCGCGTACTTACGTGGATGGAAGTTTATTTTTCTCGACGACGTCACGTGTTTGAATGAAATACCCGCGCAATACGATGCATATCGAAAGCAGCAGCACCGCTGGAGTGCAGGTCCAATGCAATTGTGGCGACAGTGCACGGCGGCGGTTTGGGCGGCTGACATTCCGCTCTCGAGCAAGCTCTATTTGAACTTTTTCTTCTTCTTTACCCGACAAATGAGCACACACCTGGTGTCGTTTTTCTTCTATTGCGTTTTGATTCCATTATGTGCCGTGGCGCCAGAAATCTATCTGCCATTCTGGGCGTTGGTGTACGCGCCGATTCTTGTCACACTTTCAACCGTCGCCTGGACACCGAATGGCATTTTCTACGCCATGCCGTACGTGTTGTTTGAAAACGCCATGTGCATTGTCAAATTAAGTGCCATGCTCGCCGGACTCTTCGAACTCGAACAGGCGGGCGAATGGGTCGTCACGACCAAAATCGGCAAATGGGTCGCCGCCAAGGTTGAAAAGGCTCGTAACATCAAGCTCGTCAAGAAAATCGCCGAAAAACGTCGACAACGCCCAATACATTGGAAAGAACTCGCCATGGGCACTTTTTTCGCCGCGTGTGGCATCTGGGGCATCATCGTCCACGCCATGGTCGGCTACTCCATCTTTCTCTTACTCCAAGCCGTCGTCTTCTTGACATTCGGCCTCAACTACGTCGACGGCATCTTCGCCTCCTCCCACGCCCACGCCGCGTAGCGTGAAACAATGCCGTCGAGCGCGCATCGCGTCTCGCAATATTCTCGCGGCTGAATGCGTAGCCAACACGAATACAATCGTAACTAAATACAAACGAAAATCACGCTCCGACGCGCGCCGCGCGCTTCGCCCCAACGCGTTTTGGTCCAACCGACCGAATTCACCAATCACAACCCCATGGCCTCCCCCTCGTAAAAATGTCCTCGTCAGCCCGTTTTATCCGTTTACACGAGGTTCGCTTTATGCCGTCAGTGCGCGACGTCGCACGTCGTCGTCGTCGTCGTCGTCGTCGTCGTCGTCGACATGTTCACCGCAAAGATGAGCGTCAGCGCACGCACCGCGACCGCGACCGCGACCGCGACGCGCGCGACGCGCGGGACGCGCCGAGGGATGCAGACGCCGCCGACATCGTCGTTGGTGGCGACGCGGTGTGTTCGCGCGTCGACGGCGCGGAATGCGCGCGTCGGTGGCGCGCGTGCGCTCGTGGGAGGACGAGTGAATGTGCATGATTCGTGTGGTGCGCATGGACGACGGGCAAAAGCGATCGTTCGCGCGGTCGTGGAGGATGAAGGGGAAGATGAGATACCCGCCGCGGATGTGAACTTTGGACGCGCGCTTTTGATTTTTGTCGCGGCGGCGTATGGGTCGCTTTCGGTGTGCTTGAAGCTGGTTTTTGAATCTCAAGGCGCACCTACGGCGGGTACGCTCGGTGGTGTTCGTGGTCTCATGCAGCTGGCGTGTTTCTTGCCAATGTTGATGCAACCAAATTCCACCGGCGGCGAAGGATACAAAAAGGGGAGAGGGTTTTGGCTCGGCGCCGCGGAGTTGGCGCTGTGGAATCTTGGCAATCAAGGATTGTGTAACGTGGCGTTATTATTTACCGATGCTACTCGCGTTAGCTTTTTCACGCAAGCTTCGATTGCGTTCACGCCATTTATTGCGACGCTCGGTGGAGATAAGGTGTCGCGCAACACGTGGCTCGGTTGCGCGTTGGCGTTTCTCGGCGTCGCCGTGCTCGGTATGGATGGCGGTAGCGCTGCCGCCGCCGCCGGTCTCAGTGGTGGGTTCAATTTCGGTGATTGGTTAGCTGTTGCGGGTGCGGCATCGTATTCGATGTACATCTACCGCGTCGGTGCGTTTGCCAAGGAAGGATTCTCGGGACAAGGATTGCAAATTTGGAAAGCCTTCTTCTTGGCCATCATGTACGGCGCGTGGGGCCTGTACGACGTGTTTGCGTTCAACTCGGGTTGGGCAGGTGCGGGTATTCCTTGGGCGGGATGGCGAAACTGGGAGGTTTGGGCCTTGCTCGCGTTTACCGCGGTCGTTCCGGGTTGCATCGCCGACTTGACGCAAGCCAAGGGGCAAGAAACCGTCAGCGCGTCGGAAAGTTCCGTCTTACTAGCTGGTGAACCTTTGTTTGCGGCGGTGTTTGGGGCGATCACATTAGGTGAGTTTTTGGGTCCCATGGGTTATGTCGGTGGATTGGTGATTATCATGGGTGCTTTGATCGCCTCTGATGTGTTTCCTAAAAAGAAGGCGGCGTAACGAAGAAGCGTGTGGGGTGAAGCAAAGCGCGCCGCCAAGAGCTTTGTATAGAGGAGGAATTTTTTGTGTACCGGTAGAGATACTATTTCAATAACAACTAGATTTACATCATGTACATACGTGCGCCATTGATACAACAGAGCGCTCGATTTTTCCTAACTGTCCCTTTTCATTTGAACCAAAACCGTATACGGTTCCCGAGCTATCTACGGCGAGTGAGTGCTTTGATCCCGCGGCAATTTCCACAATCTTCGTGGGAATCCCGGGCACAACGCGCGGAGAGCATTCATCATCACTTCTCATTGATGGTAAGTGTTTTTGACCGCATTGATGGTCATCATTTGCACCGAAGGAGTACACTACCCCGTCCGCGGTCAAGCACAACGAGTGAGCGCCACCCGCAGCGCATCGAACGACGTCTTGCGTCTCCAACTCAACTAAAGCCGGCCAGGTCGATAACCGTTCGCCGACAAAGCCTAGCTGTTTGCGGCGGTTTGAACCCCATGAGTATACTAACCCATCATCCGTCACAGCTAACGCATGGTGTGCACCAAGACACACGTCGGCGACGTGTTCCTTGACTGTTGCCACGCACGTCGGCGAACATCTCACAATGGAATCGCCTAAACCCAAGAGCCCCTCTCGATTATCCCCAAAAGAAAATACTTTGCCGGACTTTGTGAGCACGATCGATGAATACCGTGACGCGCACACTTTGACAACCTCTTCCTCCTCGAGTGCGCTGATTTGTCGAGGCCCGCTGGCGAACGAGTCCAACAATAGAAAGTTCTGATGCAGAGGTGGACTACCACCGCCACCGTGCATGCGTTGCTTCCTGCGCACCGTACTCGCCGTGGACGATCGCCCGAGTGATATTCTCGCGATGGCTTCCCCGACGCGATGCGTGCCGTGACCGAGCTGCCCGGCGGCGTCGCCGCCCCACGAAAACACTTTTCCATCGTGCGTTCGCGCCAAGACGTGAAGCCGACCAAGCGCGATTTGCACCACTCGAGCATCGCCAAACGCATGCGCAGACGGCGGCGTCAATATTTTCCGCAATTCATCTTGCATGGTGGACGACTGATGAAAATTACCAGGTGAGCCGACGCCCGAAGTTGACTGCGCGAGCGCGTCTACGTGAAACGTATTCTCACACCCCACGCGCGCGACGCACGCGTACCCAGCCGCTGCATGCACCGTACGACGCGCGAACAAACCGCCATCATTTTTCACCAACGCACTCACATCTCCCCAAACGTAACTCTCCCCGCTCGATGTCACCACCGTCGTCGCATTCTCGCTCGCAGAAACGCTCGCGACGACGCCCACCGCTCGCGCCTCGCCTCGCGCCTCCGCAAACGCCAACACATCCATCCATGACTCCCCCTCGCGCGCCTTCAAGACTGCATCACCCTCACAGCCTTCATCGCGCATCCGCCTCGCCACACCCAACGCTGCACCGCGTTCAACGACAGCACACGCCCCAGTCGCCGCGAACCTCCGCGTCGTCCGCGTCAGCGTCTTCAACGTCTTCGCGTCGCAAAACGACAACGCGTACGCCACGACATCGTCCGGTAACGCATCGAACGCGTCGTTCGACGACGACGATAACGACGACAACGACGGTGCGATGTATTTCGCCGATGCCACCGCATTCGCGCTCGCCCGCGCCTCGTCATCCGCGCGCGAGGACGACGACGACTTTGAGGGAATATTATCTGCACCGTCAGCGCGCGCGCGCAGTCCCTCGACGCCGCGCGTCGTCGTCGTCGTCGTCGTCAGCGCCCGTCGCAGCATGGTTGTATGAATACGCGCGCGTTCGTTCCTAGCGTGGTGTCATGCGCGCCGCCGCCGCCCCTCGTCGTCCTCTCGTCGTCGTCGCGCTGTGACCACCGCGTCGGTGCAACGGTCCCATGTACTGATGTGTATTTATACCCATACTTTCGCCATGTGATGGCACCCTCGATGCACTCGACGACGTGGACGACGCATCGTGTCACCAGACTGTTGCCTTTGCATTCTTCGTAATGTGTGTTGTTTTTTATCCCGCGCGGGCGTGGTGGGGTCAATCGCGCGATTTCACCGCGGATGAAGACTGTGGAAACTTCTTTCAAGGAGAAGGCGAAGCGTCATTTGTTGACGCACCGTACGCGACGCACGTTTGTTTTTGTGATTCCTCACAACACACACACACCGCACACACACCACACACACACACACACCAAATACCATGGCTCTTTCTCATCCGGTACGAGCGCACGAGGACGACGACGACGACGGCGACGGTGGTGGAGATGCTTGGGTGATTGCGTCGGGGCGTGGGATGACGAGAGCGGGCACTGACGAGACGTATTATTATGTATATTCACTATCACAGCTTCAAAGTACCGAATCGTTCTTTCGAGACGTTTTTCGTGATGCCGATGACGTACGTAGTGTGCCTTCAAGCGCGTGCTGACGCACATGAATTTTGCTTTTGACGCGCGCGCGAGTTCTCGGTTTCAATGACGCTTTGTCGCGCGGCGCGATGCCTCACTGTACTGACACCATCTGTAGTTCTTCTCCAACTTCCAGCCTGGAAACTTGGGCAATCCTTTCATGCCTTTAGTGGCGCGAACGCCTGGGTCACGCGCGGCCCAACCTCTGAGTGGACTTCGCGTCATTCCCGTTGACGTGCTCGGTACGGAATCGTGAGAGAAGAAACGCTTCTCGAGTCTTCTTCTTCTCGTTGTGTTCGCGTTCGATTTTGACGGCGCGTGCGGGGAAATCACATCATCACGCGCGCTTGACTAACATATTTATTACTTACGCTTGCGCAGAAAACGATGATTCGTACGTCTTACGCGCGGATTTACCCGGAATGAAGAAGGAGGATGTCAACGTCGAACTCGACGGCCAAATCGTTCGCATCAGCGCGACAAAGAAAGACACCAAGAAATGGGAAGAAGAGGGCTACAAGTATCACAGAGCCGAACGCCGTGATACCATGGAGTACTCTCAACGTGCGCTTCGAATGCCGGCGAATACTGACTTTGGCAAGCTCGAAGCTGGATTTGACGACGGCACGCTCACTGTGACATTTGGCAAGCAAAAAGCTTCGACGCCGACGGCTAAGCAAATCACAATCCAATAGATTCGTGATGAAATAGACGTGCACGACGTGCACGACTATTGCTTGCGCTGAGCTAATGGTGCTCACAAATTCAAGACCCAAGACCATGAACGAAGAAACGTAGAGAAAACATTAGCATTGTCACTCATTCTTTCATTCTTTCCAACGCGAGCGATGCGTCTGCTTACGAGCGCGCGGTTCTTCACTTTACCTATGATACTAAGCGTCACATAATACATGTTACTAGCTGCTAAATATATTGATTGTTTTCACGGCCCTTTCTTGCTGAGAAGAGGAGTCTTGTCTTTCGAAGCTGACTCGGCGTTGGCTTGCGCGCACACCATCCATCGCGGCAAACACGGACATATGTGTTCGCGCGAGTACCCTTGACCCTCAACTCTGAGCGGCGCTTGCTCATAGAATATACCACACGTCATGATAATTAAGATAGCATACGTTCCTTGCACCGTCGTGTGCTTATCCCAAATCAACCAGTTCACGCCTTCAGAAAGGAACTTGTTGCACGTCGCGACGACGGACACAGACGTCGCCGAGAGTGTTTCTCTAATCCACATCGTCGAGAAGCTCATGCCTAGGCCAATCACGCACGATGACACAAGTAATATCACTGATTTCGTTGTAAACTGCACATTCATCAAATCTTCGTACTCTTTCGACGACAAGAACAAGCCGAGCGCAAGCGGAATACTCAGCAGGTTGATGATGAACGAACGCGACCAGTTGTTCAACGGGATTTTGTCAATCGTATGCTTGGCAATCAAGCCTTCGGCAACAGCAGCTGTGATAAATACCGCACAGAACGCATACGCCGCGGGCGACGAGAACACGTCTACATTGACGTAGGTCACAGCCCCGACGACGATACCGCTCAGCGCCAACAGCGACTTTGCCGTCGGAAACGCGCGTCCAAGGAACACGTACTCGTTCAACGCGAACACCACTGGCGTGACTGACTTAACTGCAATGAATGTTTCCAACGGCGCACGCTTCATCACCTCCATACCCGCTAAAAGTAACAAGAAGAAACTCAACGTAAGCGGCATAAACGCAACCGCAATCGGTCTCGTCAACGCTTCCACTTCAATCACCTTCGCCGCGTCAGCCATGAGGAGCATGATTGACGTCGACGCAAACTGACAAAACAAAATGAAATTCGGGCACGGAATATACGTCACCACCACCTTGTTAATCACGCTCAGCGAGCTCCCGATGATGCAATATAACACGATGATCGTCAACACTCGAGCGCTCTTCCACAAGTGCACGGGCTCGTTCGGCATGGCTGCGTTCGGCGTCGTGACTTGCGCCTCGTCGACGTCAACATCGGACATGTTTTCATCGTCTCCGATTGGTTCGTACGGCGCCATCTCCACGCGCGAGCGCCGTTATTCGCGCGTCTCGCTGTGGAGAGTTGCGCGTGCATCGCGTTTGGGTGTTCACAGTGAAAAAACTTTGCGTCATCGGGGCTGCTGGGACGCGTTGTGAAACTATTACTTACTACGCTATCGATGCAATGAGTGCGATAGACAATGCTGCGTACACATGTGGCGTACATAGTACACAGATGGCGCAGTGTCGCGGCGCGATGCGAAGTTTGAGAGGGATTGAGATGCGGGTGACGAGCGGGTCGTCCGCGCCGTCGCGTGTTTTGAATCGATAGAATGTGCGTTACATCACTCCGAGTTTTACTCTATAGACTCCCACCCTAAGAAAATGACAAACCGAGCTACGGCCAACTACGAACAAACTTAGTAGTTGGAGGTACTGCGTGTGCGAGAAAAGAGAACGAAAACGTCAATCATTTGTTCCAGGTGCGGCGGAGCGGCGCGACGTCGCGTCGACGGGCGAAACATCTTTCGCGCGAATCAGTCTAAGCACTTACGTATTCTTCTTCTTGTCACCACCAATTTCGAACGTCTTGCAACGCTTGATCGGGTGCATGTGCACTTGCTTGCACGTGCCGCATTGAAGGCGCAACACAATCTTCTTCGTCGTCTTCGCCTTCTTGTGGAACACGGGCTTGGTTTGACCACCGTAACCAGACTGCTTGCGGTCGTAACGACGCTTCCCTGTATGAGTTTAAAAACACCAGACGCAGTTAGTACGTAAACTTTTAACATCATCATTCGCCTTCGTGAGGTGTCCCATCACGCGCGCGCGTCACGTGTCCCCGTGCGCGATCGCATCGGTCGCCCAACGCGAATAGGGTTTTCACAAACACGTACCTTGCGCGTAAAGGCTCGCCTTGCCCGTCTTGTATTGCGTCACCTTGTGCGCGGCGTGCTTCTTGCACCCCTTGCAGAACGTCTTCTTCGACTTAGGAACCTACATACGTCGAAAAACACCACCCAGGTTAGCGATTTGAAATCATCCACCATCGCGCGATCGAGCCCTAACGCGCATCGCGACCGCACGCGTCATCCACCCGCCCCTGTGCGCGCGCTCCCCGGCGCCGACCGCATCGCCACGCGTTCGCACGCAGCGTAATTACTTACGTTCACCATTGTCCTACGCTACTAACCCCTAGTCACGTGCGACCGAAAGAGGCGTCTGCGGACGACGCCCGCGCGCGCCTCGTGCATCGCGCCATCGTCGGGACCGACTAAACCCGGCGCCCAAAGAACCTCGATGGCCATGTCCAATCACAGACTGGAGGGATCGAGACCCACTGTGAACCCGAACCCTGCAGATATAATGAAGACTCCAGTCCTTTTTGGTGAAATTGAAACGCGAAACGCCCGAATCGGAGTCCTCATGTCCAATCACAGACTGGAGGGATCGAGACCCACTGTGAACCCGAACCCTAACTTCGCAGAGTAGTGATTGTGATTTGCCCTCGTTCGGGCCCATCGACCGAGGACGCGCGGTCTCGATCGATCCTTCGTGCCTTTCGCTCGAGCGCGCGCATCGATGGCGCGCTCGATCGATGGCGTGTTCGCGATCGACCGCGACCGCGCTCGGTCGAGGACGCGTCGGGCGGTCGGGGGTTGGGTGCACGCGCTCGAACCGCTCGGGTCGAGGACGACGACGACGCGACATACGCGAACGCGTGAGCGTGGTGCGTGGACGTCGAGTGCGTGAGACGTGCGTGAACCTTGGGCGTGAACGCGACGACGACGACGACGACGACGACGACGACGACGGCGGGCAAAGGGTACGCGTGGAAACATGGAGAAGCATCATAAATTGCGACGACCACAAGGGGCGTCGATTCATGGGTGTAACATATGCGGTATCGAGGGACATCAAGCCGCATTTTGCATGAATGGAAACGTAGATTGGGCTAATAAGTGGCCGCGCGAAGCATTCATGATGGATCCGCCGATGACGAGTACGAGCAGAGAGCCAGACTTTAGGAAGATGGCGCGCGACGCCAAAGCGTACGCGAAAGCCAGACTGAAAAAGCTTGACAGAGAGCGACGACGCGAGGCGGGTGAAGAAGTATCGGAAAGCGAAGAGGAGAAAGAAGAACCCAAGGCTTCGGTTACGGGCAGCGCTGCGGGAGCTGCGGGCACAGGTGGCGCGCAACCCGCAATAGCCGCCGGGTGGGTTATGTTTTACGACAAAATCGGGCGGCCATATTACCACAATAAAGCTTTGGGGAAGACCCAGTGGACGCCTCCGACGTTGCCTTAGATAGCATGTTTAGCTTACTTTGAGATTGTGATGTACTAGTGTACGATGTTGAACCTATGTGACTAATATTAAAACTTTGTGCGCCAGCGACTACGCGGCGCCTACAGCATCTTCTTCAACAACTCGTGATGTTTCTCATCGAAATATTCCCCAAGCTCCTCTTTGGTCACCCATGCGTGATCAACGTAGTTATTTTCGAGTTTTAAATCACCTTCTATGTAAGAACCGCGATAGTAAAACGTGGTGCCATCCGATTCTTCGTAATGACCTTGCGGAGCGTTACCAACAACCCAACACTCGATGGAATCACCCGCAAACTCCTTTAACGATCGCTCCGCCGTTTGCCTCATGGTTTCACCATCTTCATGTTTCAGCTTTGCGAAGCCCCATTTGTCAGATTTATCCTTCACTACTAAGAACAAAAACTCTTGAAGCTTGCGGTAAATTGTGCTGCGGTCGCCGAGCCGATCCGCCTCCGTTTCTCTAGGTGCAGCTTCGAAGTCCGGTAAGTTTTCCTCCAAACCTTTAGGCTCTACCACGGAATCAGGTAATTTCACCTTGTACTTGTCTCTTCTAGCTTGACTCCATTCTTGATACTCTCGTTCCCAGTCTGGGGCATCTGGTACTACCACCGGGATGCGCTCGACGAGCATCGAACCAAACAGCGGCGTTTTCGTCGACCCTGACGCGAATGACCTGGACGATGACGAAGGAACGTGTGTTCTAAGATGTTTCCAAGTGCCGCGCTCGTCGCATAACCCGCTCCGAGTGGATGTCGTCGCGTCCCCAGCTCGCGTTTGTTCACCAAGCGCTGGTAAACCTCGAGGGCGCTGGATGCGTGTGTTTCGACGAACGGCGGCGAGTGCCTGGCGCATCATCACGAAGAAATCCGAGCGCTGATGTACAACTGACGTCTACGTTATGACTAGGTACGGACGCGCTTTGAGTTTACGCCGCGCACATTTGTGAGGAACTGAGGTCCAATCGAGGTTGAAGTCGTGCTCGAGTTTAAGGAAACGCTAAAATTCTATGTGTGATATTTCACGTGTACTAATTGAACTAGTAATATCCGTCAAACTAAAATGCGACTCTAAGCCGCGTGTTGAGCCTTTTCAAATTCAGCAAATGCCCTCGGGCGTCTAGACTTTTCGTCATCATAGAACGTAAACGCGCTATCAAAGGCTTGCAGCAATGAACGCAAACGTTGCGATGCAATGTGCCGGTGCGTCGCTGGAAGGGAGTTTTTCAATTGCTCTAGCTTGTCGTATAAAGTTTCGAGCGACTTGCTGACCTTCGCAGCTTTTTCCCAGCGCACAGAAGTAATCATTGGCGAAGACATCCAAAATTGACGCAACAGCTCCCCGCCAGTAGCAGCGCTTCGCTTCAACTGTTCATCAACAGCTTTCGGAAACTCATCCGCATCACTTGCACCACTGAAACTTTGTTGTGATGCAAATTGAGCGCTCAAATCTTCAACCTTTGCGAGCGACTGCGTGACTTCCTTAAGAACTTGCGCTGCGACATCTGGCTCTAAAGCGCAACGTTTCTGTTTTTTCCCTGACGGATGAAGCATGGCTTCTGCGGCGGCAACAGCATCTTTGAAAGGTTCAATCACTACCGGTGTCTTCGTTTTTGAAGTCTTTTGAGTGCCTTGCTCCTCAGCCATTGTGGAAAAGTATTGGTGTGAGTCGCGGATCTTGAGTTCTTTTGGAGCTCGAGGCGGCGGTTTTGAGGCAAGGTCATCAATGACGTAATTCAATTCTTCGTCAGGAGTTTTGACAGTGTCTTTTAAGGTCAACTTTTCATGATCTCTGGCAGCGATAGCTGCCGACCGCGCATCTACAATGTTTGCTTGCGGTTGTCCTCGCAGAACGACAGCGGCGTGGTGATTCAACTCTGAAAACACCTCTGGCAATGGGCCAGCCTCTTTGGGTCGTCTAGTATCACGAGCACCATCGTGCAGAAATCCATATCCTTCACCTAATTCATCATCTAGTGCCGCTTTCAAATTCAAGTCTGGGGCCACCGACTTTATCTGTGCCTTTAAAGTGGCCGCGTCTGGCGGTTTACGCGCAAAAAGTGCTAAATCTGCAGCCTCCTCTTCCCCTTGAGGCGGCGCTCCGGCTCTCATTTGCTTGAAATACTCAGACCGAAGAAAACGCGTCCAAAATTCTCGCTCTGTCATTTTCTTCGGAACATTATCCAGGAAGGCCTGCCGCACAGAAGGTCTCTCGGCGAAGATTCTGTGCATCTTCTCATTCGTCAAGTTGCACGTCACAGTATCCGACATTCCGTCCCGTGAACCTTTCAGATCTCCCTCGAGAGTATTTTCAATGCCATGTTTTTGTCCTGTGGCTTTTTTAGCAATCGCATCGGTAAATAGGTTCCTTCTCGCCTCCCAGAAGTCTTCGTCCGTGATCACTCCGGCCTTCACGGTTTCCTCGTACAGTGTCGCCAACTCCTTGTTAGTTTTCAGTAGCTCTTCTCTTGCGGTCAATTCCGCCGCTGTGGGTACCCCTCTTTTACTCTCTTCGATGTGCCTTATCTGCTCCTTAATCCGGTCACTAAGCGTATCGCGTTCACTTTCCGACGCAAACGTCAACACGAGCGCTCGCTTGGGGTCGTTGTCTGGCATCAACCTCAAGCTCGCCGTGGCGCTCCCTGGCTTGTTTCTTTGATGCGCAGTGACAGACAGTAACGTCAACACGCGTGCGCCCGTTAAATTGCTTTCGTCAGACGCGCTCCATCGCAAGGACTTCGAGTACAGCTTCGCTTCGCCCGACGTTTTCCCTCCAGCCACGGTGCTCGCGCACGGACACGTAAACACCACGACCTCGTCGCCGTCGACATCCATGATATGACACGAAACGCGCCAGCGTGATGATGAATATGACTCTTTCCAATGTCGGGCCAAGCTTTACGCGCTAGTGTCACGCACTTGCGGATGTCGCGCGTGCGTGTGACGTGCTCACGAACTGAATTTGGCGCAAAGAGGTCAACGACCCGCGTGCGTTGAGGCGTCACAAAGCGAAGTCACGTGCGACACGCGCGTAGTCAACGACGATAACCTAGGCGGTTTAGAAGTCGTTTGACACATACCGTCCCCGCTCATCGCCACTATCGCTGTGAGCTTCCGCAACGCTCGTCCCTGGTATATCTCAATCGCCCGCGATCCAAATGCCGCACACGCTCGCAACTTGGACTCCGGCGCACGTAGGATCTTCTAGAGGCGACTATCGCCGTCGAGAAAGCGTGCGTAGACATGACTTACGCGCGACGAATGGATCGAAGACGCGCATGGACGGCGGTTGGGTGAAGAACAAGGCCTCGGTGGTGGCGCCGGTGCCGCTCCCAGTAGCTTGGGAGCTCTGGCAGGACCGCACGCGCATCCCGAATTGGATGCCGTGGATTTCCTCCGTGTCCTACCTGCCGGATGATAGAACGAAGACAAAATGGACTTTGTCGACGGACCAATTCGGACAGCACTTTGAGTTCTCTTGGTTAGCTCAGGACTTAGAGCCAGTGAAGTATGAAAAGATTCAGTGGGAGTCGCTCGAAGGACTAAAAAATAAAGGGTCGGTGACGTTTAACAAGGCGCCCGAAGGGACGAAACTAGTGATGGAAATCAGTTATCAAGTTCCCGGTCCACTCGTGCCATTTGGCTCAGCCGTGTCGCCACTTGTGGAATCCATCCTAGACGCAGACCTCAGACGGTTTTCCACATTTGCAGAGAAGGTGGCCAAAGCCATGACAAAGTAAGTAGCCGCTCGCTCGCTGACGAAAATGTATTTATTTATAATATTCTTGTGATATCAAAACCAATCGTACCACCGCAAATGTACACCATGCGTGCGTGCGATCACGACGCATTATAAACCTCCATGAACACACGACTCTACAACAAAATTCCACGACAATTAATTAATTCATTAACACTCTAGAATCACGTGAACGGTACATCTCAAATCGCACATTTTGAATAATTCAATAGTTTTTAATTGAGAAATCACTCATTGCAACGCGAATACTACTGGCTAGAGTCGATGCGTAACGGTAAACAAATGTGAAATTAACATAAATTAATTCAGACCTGGAAATATTAATAGCGAACACATTCGTGGATTCTAGCATATTCGACCGCTTGAACGCCGCCGGAAAGCGTAGCGAGATTACTCGTCATCATATCAACCTTGCGAGTACGTAATTAATTACATTCATTACACGTAACACGCTACAGTAAACATTTGTTTAGTCGAATTAATTACGACGTATGACTGTAATTAATTAACACCGCGTTCGTTTGTGTGTTACGAGAAAATTCACGCCATGGAATTAAATGAGTGATGTGATGAATGTAATAGATGATACAGTTCGATTTCATGAACCAATACGCACCAATTAATCCATGACAACGTCGTTTGATATTGTTAGCTTGTTGCGCCAGTCTGTCGGACAACTTTACCTATTTTAGTGAACTAGATGGACGTGCGCGCGCGTGAAACGTAGAGAACTTTTGCGTGAGGCTTATTTGAGACGCTTGGGTGCAAAAGATAGTGCAGATGGCGCGTTTTGAAAGACATATGTCGACTCTGCGATGGCTCTTGATTTATTTATTTCAGTTTCACACCCGATGGTATTTCAATTAATTCGCGTCAACAGAATCCCTTGGCTGTTTTCGCCGTGAATTCGCAGCTCGAATTAATTGGCACGTTTTTACATCGCGCGAACATATTTTCAGCTCCGCATCCAAGAAACGATCCCTGAAAGTCACTTGTATTTTAATTAATGCATTAATTTGGTGCACGTTTCAACAGACGCACCAGGCGCCCTGGACGCCCGAGCGCGTGCCCGATTCCACGAAGTGGTGATTTGGCGAAGCGTACAAGAGTGCTTGGCATGCGCGAGTCGACTTTCTCGTCGCTTTCGTACCGTCGATAAGCGTTGTGTGAATGTCAGCACGTTCACTTTTGATGGCAACTGACTGCGTATCCGCCCGATCTGTACCCCCTTGATTTCTCTTGGTTCGTGACTCGAGCTTATCCAAAACAGTTTAGTTGCTTCTTGGTCACTTGGACGCCCTACGCAAGCCCCGCCACCGCGTCACAACTGCACACGGGGTCGTACCTACACAATGTCTACTGTTTCAAGCACGTCCACGTCCGCGTTGGCGCAAAAGGTTTGCGCCACCCGCCGGGTGACGAACAACAGAATGGGCTCGGTGCGTTGCTCTGCCAAGCCAAGCCATGCGGCACAGCACGCGGTACGCTCGACGAAGGAAACTTTGAGCAAGCTCATCGCTTCTAGCACTATTGTTGGTGGCGTTGCCGCGTCTGTTGCGCTTCAAGCGGCGTTCCCGGAACAAGCGCAAGCGTTGTCGATCAGAGACCCGGTCTTCGGTGATATCGAGGTGTGGCAGTTCTTGGTCTTGACCGCCGGTTACTTCATCGGTATCGAGATCTATTTGGACAAGAAGTACGACGACAACAACAAGACTCCGATGCCGACGGTCCAAAAGAAGACGGAAGACGAGAAGAAGGAGGAATAAAGTCGTAAAAATTTAGTTGATTAGAAGATATTGTTTAACAAACAGCACAAAGTTACTTTAAAAGTCAGTGCGCACTCATCGAGCGAACGGGTTAACTGCCATCGATTTCGACTTTTTCGCCGACGGCGTAACCGCGGTGTCGATATCCCTCTTAGCATCTTTGATTTCGCTCGCAGGTTGTTCGTTCGCGTCTTTGTTTTCATCGCCCGATTTCGTTGAGGCGCCGCGACGAGCCAATGGGTTACTCTTTGCAGCCGGAGTCGTCTTGACCGCAACAGGCGCAGGCGTATAGCTGTCTGGCTGCGTATATTGCGTAGGCTCCGGATCGATAGCAGTCTCAATCAACTCGTTGATTCTCATCACGAGCGCCGACTGGCGAGCGACCGCCGGAAGCTTGAGCACCGCTTGGAGACTCTTTGGCTGCCGGAAAGTTTCGGCAATGTCAGACGCACGTTCGAGCTTTTCAGCCTTACAGGCGGCGTGGAAAAGGCGGATTGCCGCTTTTTCAGATGCGCCCAAAGCAAGTCGAATATCATCACCAGAACTTTGAGCCACTGAAAGCGCCAAGCTCGCCTTGGCGGCTTCATCTTCAAGGTCGCCAAGGGAGTGCTCTGGAATGACCACTGGCAAAGAAAGAGGCAACATGGAAAGCACCGGTCTAGGATTCGGCGTCGGACCCGCACTGGTTCTGGTGATGATGCAGTACAAGGTGGAAGCTGACAAGGACACGACCCAGTGATGTTGACCATCAGTAGACCGCGCCGCAGAAGAACGGTACACAGGCACCCAAGACCCACCGAAATCTTCCGTTCGCATGCGAACTACACCAGTACTATCAGCAGAGCACAGCATGCCTTCTTCGGAGAAACCGAGATAGTTGAGCTTTGCTTGCGCGGAAAGCGGCACACGGCCTCGCGCAAGTTGGCTCGAATATCGCAAATTGTACACGGCGTACGCAAGCACTTGGTCACCAGGAGCAGGGCCAATTGGTGCAGCTTCGTGCCAAACGACGGCCAACGAATCATCGTTACCTGTGATAGTCACAGCATCACCCTCAAGAGAGATTATTTGCTTCTGAGCACCGCCCAATGAGTAGATGCGAAGGTAACGCTTTGACGTCACGGCGGCAACCCACGACGTCCCAGTGGCAATGGCAAGAATATCCTCACCAGCGGGCATACTGATTTGCCATTCGCTGTCGTTCGACCAGCTTTCATAACATCTAAAGTACAGCATACTTTCCGTTTCGGAATCCTTCATAGGACTCGCGAGTGCACAGCCTTTTTCACCAATGACGCCCATCGTGTATCCATTGTAGTCTGCTATGGTTGGAATGCGTCCTAAACGCGAAGTGTCGTGGAATTGGAATTCCACAGAGCTGAAATTACCCTCGGTAGTACTAACCAATGAACCGATCATATTGTACGCCAAAAAGCGTCGGTTGCTGCCCGCAACAGGGGCCACTGTCAAGGATTGGAATGCCGCTTGCGGCTTTGGCCCAGCTTCAACATGAATAATCTGCTGCTTTTCAGAACCCCGGCGCGCTCTTCTGTCATCATCATACTCTACGAAATCAGCCATTTCTTCGTCATCTTCTTCCTCGTCGTCGTCTTCTCCAATCGCTTCATCATCGACAAATCCATCTGCAGCTTCTATCTTGCTCACAAAATCTATCTCTGACGCCGCGACTTTCGCTGTCGGCGAGGCGTACTTGGCAGGTACTGCGTCATTCCAAATCGCCCATTGACCATCGCCATTGATCAAGGCGACTGTGTTACCAGAAGATTTCCACGATGCCCCGCACACGAGCTGCTGCGTGTCCGTCATCTTACTCACCGCCGCTTTCTTCTTGACGTCCCAAATGATGACGGTGTTGTCTTGGCTCGCCGTGAGCAAATATTTCCCATTCGGTGACCAGCGAAGGAGAGAAATAGGCGCAGTGTGTGCTTTCAAAGTCCATTCAAGCTCTTTGAACGTGCCACGCTCCAAGAACATGACATCATTCTCGCGTCCAGGCACCGCCAGAATTTCACCATCCGGACGCCACGCCGCGGCGTTCAAAAGCGGTGACTCACCAGTGGCGACGGGCGCGAGCGTTGCGTTAAGCACCACGTCACCTGGCTCTTCATCGTCACTTTGTGGACGAAGTACCCACACGAAGCACGCCCCATTATCATCCGTTGCGGCTAAGAAGTCCCCGCGCGGGTCGAACGCCAAACTCTTGATGCACTTGCTTCGCGTGCACTCCAATAAAAATTGCACACTCTTATCCTCCATCTTAATCACCTTGATTGCGGTGTCTTCACCACCCGCGGCGACGTATTTACCATCCGCACTCCACGCAATCGCTCGCACGGGTAACGTAAACCTCGTCACGTTCGCTTCGAACCCGCCCTTGGCTAACGAAAACACCTTGACGGCGTAGTCATCGCTCGCGGTGCACACCTGCGTGCCGCACGGCGACACCGCCATCGCATTCACCGCATCGGTGTGATCATCAAAGCTCGCATCAATCTCCCCGCTCGCATCGTCTCGCACGGTCACCAAGCAATCTCCACCGCACGTCACCACGCCATCCGCACCGCTCGCGCGCGTCGCGTGTGCGATGTCGCACGCGCCCGCGATGTGGCCAAACTGCCACTCGCCCTCGATCGTCGTCGTCGTCGTCCCCACGTCGCTCATATCGATGCTTCAGTGTTAAGTTGATGATGATTCCACCACCGTCGTCGCACGCACGCCGCGCACTGTCGTCGTCGTCGTCGTCGTCGTCGTTTTTCGATCCATTCAAACGCATCCAGCTGTCGTTTTTGAAAACGTGACGCCGAATGTCCGAACATTCCTTCGACCAAGGCGCCACAAAAAATGTCCCTCGCTTGTTGCCCGTGACGACGACGACGATGGTGATTGAGGCGTGCGTGCGCGACGACAGTGCGCGACGACAGTGCGCGACGACCGAGGCATATCGGACCTCATCGCAGCGCACGAACGAAACACGCGCATAACGCGGCGATGATCACGGGTGCGAGCGCGATGCGGGCTGTGGTCGGGGTGAAGACCCTGAGCGCGCGCGCGCGAGGGGGACGAACGACCTCGTCCTCGACAGGGGGACGAACGATGCGGACGACGACGGGAGCGATGCGAGGCGAACGCGCGGCGCAAATTAAGAAGTTGTTACAGACGGTGAATGAAGATTTATCTGGTGGAGATGCTGCGGTGACGTCGGTGGCGGAGGCGCGGGCGTTGATTGCGAGAACGCGGGCGGAGAAGAAGCGACGCGAGGTGATGGCGCCGACGAGCGCGCGACTCGCGGCGTTGGAAGCTGAAGCCGAAGCGTTGCGGGATGAAGTGCGTCAACTACGAGATGAAAATCAAGAAGCTGTTGATGCGTTACTCGCTGAAGCCGCGGAGTTGGCTGAGCAAACTGCGCGCGTTGACGAGGTTGAAGGCGAACTCGAAGAGGCGAGAGAGTTGAACAAGCGTTTGGTGAGCGCGGCAAAGGAACTCGCTGATCTCATTGACGAAAGCAGCACGGATGAGCTTGAAGCCAAGCTCGCGGCAAAGGATGCTGAGATTGCGGCGTTAAAAGTAAGTTTGCACGAGATTGAAGCCAAGTTGGAGGATCGAGACGCGCTGTTGGCAACCATAAGAGGTTTGGAAATTGAGCTCGCCGATAGCTACACGAACGCTGAGCTCGCTGAACTCGCTGGCGACAACGTGAACTCTCCGGGTTTAATTTTGGCGTTGGAAGCCGAAAACAAAGAGATGCGCGAGCGCATTGCGGTATTACTCAAAGGTGGTGCCAGTCTCCCGGCAGTTGAGAAGAAGTACGAAGCGGCGGCGCTAGAAGTCATCTCCCTCAAGTCCCGAATTCGCCTTCTTGAAGTTCAGATGTCCGATATGGTTGACCAAGAAGAGTTGAACGAAATTCTGCAAGTAGAACGAAGCAATAATACGCTTCTTGCTGAGGTCACGGCGCAAAAGGATGATCTCTTGAAGCGCATTCGCGAGTTGGAGGTTGCGATGTCAGACATGGAAGAAGCCGACGCGTATTTGAAGGCGAAGAAAGAGGCTGAGATGGCGTCCATGCGTAACATGGATTTGAACACTCTCGTTACCTCGCTCACGGCGAAGCTCGCTGAGCAAACTGAAGTTGCCGAGAAGGCGAAGGAGATCACGAACAAGGCGTTGGAGAACATTCGAGCTTTGGAAGGCGACATGGCTTACATGGATTACGCACCTGAGATTGCAAACACCGTCAAGGCAGCCAAGCAAATGGCGAGCGCTGCTGAAAGAACTGCTGAGCTCGCTGCCGGGCTTCAGCAGCTCGAAGCCGGGATGTCCAAGAAGAGCACTGAGCGTAAGACGCCATTCAAACGCGATGGAGGTTCTTTCTCGCTTCGCAAAAAGGTCTTTGACAAGACAGAAATAGAAAAGTCCGCCGATGCTTTCACGCGAGCGTCAGCTGATAGCTTTACTCTTCGCAAGTTTGATTTCTCAAAGGTGAGAGCTGCGCAAACGACGACGAATAAGGCGCCATTCAAGCGTGCGCCTGAGAGCGCTTTCAAACTGCGCAAAATGGCTTTCCCATTCAGCGCCCGCGGCGCTTCTGTACCGTCGCGCGTGTTTGTGCGCTCAAACAACTTTGAGTTGCGTCGATTTATTTTTACTAGCGATCCGGTCGACCTCGCGGCGTCGGGAACATTCGAGCGAACTGGTGAGTTTACGCTTCGCAAGCTCTCCTTTCCGCCGTCCTCGCGTTCATCCGAAGCCGTCGCGAAGAGCTCTGATGGCGACTCTGACTCTCAAGGCTCGCGGATATTCAAGTTCTAATTTAATCTCAGTCGCGCATAGTTTGTAACTCTAATCCATCAGCGATCAATCGTGGTTTCGGACCGTTTCCAACGCTGCTCGGCTTGTAACCCTATGGCGCGCGCGAATCGCGCGCGCGCATTTTCATTTGGTTTTGTCACCTTGAAGAAATCCAAAAATCCAGCGTCACATCGCCCCTCGTGACCGCGCGCCAACGTCACCGCCGCCGCTGCGTCGCGTCTCATTATGGAACGCGCATTCGAGCGCATTAAACCGGGCGAACAACCGCCGCCACCGCCCCCTGAGCTCTTGGCGTGGGTGCGCGACACCACGTACGGAAGTTGCGCTGGATTGCTCTACGGCGCCTGGCACGCGCACGCGGCGGAGAAACGAGCGACGTTAGATGCCAACGAACACGCTACAGTGCGAAAACATAGATTATGGAAGCGTACGATTAGTGATAGCACGCTTCATGGCGTACGACTCGGGAGTTTTGTGTCGGTGTTTAGCGCGGTGAGACTCGGGTTGGAGAAGCGACGCGAGACGAGCGATATGTGGAACATCGTAGGCGCGGGTGTGTTGACTTCAGCGCTCACGGGATTAGCTATACCGGGTGGTGTGGTGACTAGATTAAAAGGTGCGGCGCTAGGGGTGGCGGTGGGTGGGATAGCGACTTTACCACTCGGATACGCGGTGCAAGAAATAGAAACGATGCTTCCAGATGCCATCGTAGAAGCGGCGCAGACGATGCGAGTGGATGAGACCACTGCGCCAGTAGTCCCGGACGTCACGGGGATGTTTATAGAACGTGTTGAGCAAGAATTAGAGGAGTTTACCAAAGACCAGTCGAAACAGCGGAAGGGTAGGAAGTGGTTTTCGTAGCGCTAGAAAAATGTAGAACAAATTCAACAATTTTAGACTAAGTGCGTGTGAGACTATCGGACTATAACTCCTGGTGTCCAAGGCAGAGTGCCAGTGTAGGGTCTTTGTGAACAGGTTGCTATATGGATCCACAGGCCATTCAATATCTTTACTTGAGACATGTAAGGGCTCCCTTCGTTGAATGGGTCTCTATCCAACTTCTTCACCGCCAGCTCTCCTCGACATCCGTGTGGATCACGTTGAAAAGCATCTCTAACCTTGACTTCTCCTAAGTCCATCTCCAAATGATTGATTGCTTCAGTTCCAACGTAGTTGAATCTCTCACGAGGGAAACTGAGCGTGCTAAGATGCAGCTTTTCGAAACGCGCCCGCTTGCTCTCAAAACCAACCACTGTGACCTTTCTTGGAAACTTTCTAGTGAGCTCGTAAAATCGACAGATACTGAAGAGAAGATTCTCGAAACTATCTCGTGCATGTTCTTCGGTAAATATCCTAGATTCAACGCTTACGTCTGCTCCAAACCAATCGAATGCTCGGGTGACCTGCCAATATGAACTCGCCTCGCTCATCGCCCCAGCCTCTCGCCGCGTCTTACCGCCGCTAAAAATCAATATTGCCTCAGGATTAGAGACAATCTGTTGCACACCAACCTCCATGTGTTCCATGAATGACTTCCCTTCGCCTTCGAGAAGTTGATATGGCTCCAATACCCAGTTTGCCTCGTCCCGCGCCGCTCGGAAGTTTCCAGATAAGTATACGGCGTGACCGGGGACAATAACTAGGTCTTCTATGCCTTCTATCGCTGGTAGAACCGCTCGGTCGCTAACACTTCTTCGCAGTACTGGTATGTGATTCACTGGAGCACTTGCCCGGCTTATCGGTGACGTGTCTTTGCCCCCAAACAGCCAACGCATGAGCAAGATCATCACGATGAAACTGACCCACTTTGAACGCTGCCCTCTAAACATCACCGCTCGTATCCTCGTCCAAACTCGACGCGAACGCGACGCGCGATACTTGGAATCATCTATTCTGTGGGTTGGCAAGCGATCATGCATGCCAGATTGCGCGGCTATGCCTCCATGGTGCTCGTCGTCTCCAAACCTATACGATGCAAAAGCCCGAGCGCGAGAATGAAAGAACGACGTCCCTTTAGGAGAGACGTGCGTGGGCATGGTCTAGAAGATGTGTATGTAGTTTCTGCGTCTTCCACCGAGGCTCTCCCCGCCACGGTATCTACGCCGTGTCACCAAGTAAAGCACCATGGACAAGTCGGAATGTCGCTTGAGGAGCGCGCCGGGAAACATACGTCTGCCGCTCGCCTCTCTTTTATGAACAATTCAGTAATACATGTTGATGCTGCTACTCAGCGCTAAATGATAATGATAACACGAATAATGATACTCACACACACGCTCTCCTCGTCGTCTGTGTCTTCGTTGTCCCACGCGCGCCGCGGTTCGCGGCTCGCCCCGCGCGCCTCAACGTCTTCTTAGTCTTGCGCCGGTCGCGCCGCTCGTCCTCCACCCGGCACCAAATCCGGCATCTCTTGCTCGAAATCCCACATCTCCGGTTCTTCTTCCGCCTTGAATCCCAAGAACCGCTTCAACCGCAGCAGCGGTGGCACCGAAAACAAAATCAACGAAAACGCAAACATGAACACGTACACTTGGTTGTCCGGGTCCGAGTTCAGGTACGACCCGAGCAACGCCCGGCGCGCGCCGACGACGGCGACGTCGGCGATGTCCGCGGCGTCTCCACCGTCGTACGCCACCGTCGTCATCGCGTCGTCCGTGACGGGTGCGATCGTCCTCGAGCGCGTGCACGCCCAACGACTCGCGTCGCGCACTCGCGCCCGCGGCTCGACCTCTGCGCCTCCGTCTGCGGGTCCGTCCGCGGGTCCGTCCGCGGCGGCCGCGGCGCGCGCGAGGGACTGAAATGACTCGAGCGTTGACCGATCAGACGCGTGTGGGTGTCGTATGTCCGAATATCACGGCACCTCCAGTCGTCGCGTCGCGCGTCGGTGCGTGCGTCGGTTCGGTTCGTGGTTGACTCGCACGATGAGCGCGAGGACGACGACAGAGCGCGACGTTGCCGATGGAGAACGCGACGGGGATGGTGGTGTTATCGCCACCGCCGCCGCCGCCGCCGCCGCCGCCGCCGCCGCCGCCATCGAACGTGGTGAACGCGTGCGATGTCGGGAACGTGGCGTGCGTGAACACGGATGTGCGCGACAGCGAAGTGGTGTTTGCGTTTAGCATTTACGTCGTCGTGGCGTTGGTGGTGCTGACGACGTTTGGAGTCGTGAGGCATTATATTCCTATATACACTGGGCGCTCGCATTTGAGGTCGTTGAGGGCGAATGGGTGTGCGCCACCGGACATGAAGACGACGCGAGAGAGCGCGCGCGAAGGCTCGGGATGCGCGAGAACGCTCTTTAGACACTTGTATGGGTGGATTCCACACGTGTTAAGCGTGAGCGATGCGGAGCTGGTAGATACTGCAGGGCTAGATGCTCTAGTTTTCTTGCGCATCGCCCAATTCGGTACGCAGTTATTTGCACCATTGGCTTTAGTCGGCATGTGCGTGTTGGTGCCGACGCATTTGTCGCAAACGTTTTATACATCCACGATGCGCAATTCCACGAACGGCGTGGATATCGAGCGTCGTTCGGAGCGACATGTCTTAATGGAAATGACGATCACAAATGTAGAACCAAAGAGTGATTTGATGTGGATGCACGTCGGAGCATTTTGGTTAATCACGGCGTACGCGATTTGGCTTTTGGATCGACATCATCGATCATACGAATTCTTACGACAAGTCTATGGTAGTAGCACGGGCGAATCGAACTTGTGGCGGGCAGTGCATATTCCTCAAACGGTATTGCAAAAGCTTCTTCAGCAAGGTATGGATACGAATCGTGAATTCGCTACTGATGGTGGTTTGGACAACGTCCAGTCGCATCGCGTATCGCAATACGTTGCGCGTC
>Ga0222714_10001394_pt1 | contig 27244 bp, 32 predicted proteins | sample C33_3DmetaG_FD_165048 | JGI IMG/M metagenome (GOLD analysis project Ga0222714, IMG submission 165048) | Estuarine water microbial communities from San Francisco Bay, California, United States - C33_3D | ecosystem: Environmental > Aquatic > Marine > Unclassified | place: USA: California...
TCCTCGAGCGTGACGGCAGCCTGGTGCAGGTGCTGGACATGCCCAGCGTCGAGATCACCGTCGGCGGCAAGGCCAAGCGCCGCGTCAGCCCCGAGATGCTCGCCGCCGAGCTGCGCCTGTTCAACGTGCACGCCACCTGCGCCTACATCGAGCAGGTCTCAGCCATGCCCGGCCAGGGCGTGTCGTCGATGTTCGCCTTCGGCCAGGCCTACGGCCAGGCGCTGGGCGTGCTGGCCGGCCTGGGCATCCCGGTGCAGGTGGTGACGCCCAGCCGGTGGAAGCGCGAGCTCAAGCTGAACACCGGCAAGGACGCCTCGCGCGCCATGGCCGCCGCCCGCTGGCCCCAGCACGCCGGCGAGTTCCGCCGCGTCCGGGACGACGGCCGGGCCGAGGCAGCGCTGATCGCCTTGTGGGGGCTGCGCGGCGAGTGATGTGTTTTTCTCACTCTGTGCCCTGAAAGTCTGTTGACATGCTGGCCATGCGTTGCGAGAATCTCAACATCGACAACGCAACTGGAGCAGCAACATGACCGCAGCCCCTCTCAAGATCAAGTGCCGCCGCTGCAACGGCAACGGCTACCTCAAGGGGATGATTGTTGTGTACGCCGGAGCGCCTGGTGGATGTTTCGCTTGCGCCGGCTACGGCGAGGTTTACAAGGACAAGTTCCATCGCGCCTTCGGCGTCGGCAAGAAGTTCTACGGCCTCACAGAGGAGCGTTACTACAACACGGACAACCCCAACAACGGCGTCTTCAAGATGCTGGCCACCAAGTTGGAAGACGGCTTCCAGGTCGGTCAGAAGGTTGTCTCCAAGGACTTCCGCGGCCGTGAAAACGGCAGCCGCCTGTACGTTGAGCTCACAGAAGAGCAAGCCCGCCGCTTCTGGAGCCGCTATCAAAACCTCACCACCCTGGGCGGCGTGCGCGTGGCCGACTACGCACCCGCTCGCTGACCGAACCTCCTGGGCCGATCGCCCCTTACCGAACCCGAACGAAAGGAACCCGAACCATGGCCATCAAGCTGCGCGGCGACACCTACTGGATCGACGTCCAAATCAACGGCGTGCGCATCCGTGAGTCGCTCAAGACCGCCGACAAGAAGGAAGCCCAGCGGCTGCACGACGTGCGCCGCACCGAGCTCTGGAACGGGCGCGTCCTGAAGGTCAAGCCCAAGAAGACCTTCGACGAGGCCTGCGAGCGCTGGTTCAAGGAGCGCGCCCACAAGGCCAGCATCCAGGAGGACCGCGACAAGGCGGCGTACTTCCGGCCCAAGCTGGGCCGGCGCCAGCTGTCCACCATCACCCGCGACGACATCGAGGCGCTGCTGCCCGAGTCCGTCAAGCCGGCCACCCGCAACCGCTACCGCGCCTTCGTGCGCGCCCTGCTGCGCGCTGCCGAGCGCGAGTGGGAGTGGCTGGACCGCGCCCCGATCCTGCGCCAGGAGTCCGAGCCCAAGCGTCGCGTCGCATTTCTGACACGCGAGCAAGCCGAGGTTTTGATCGCAAACCTACCGCACAAGTACCAGATTCCGGTCCGTTTCGCTTTACTCACCGGGTTGCGAAGATCGAATGTTTTCCACCTGAAGTGGGAGGACGTGAACCTCGAGCGCGGTGTGGCGGTGGTGCACGCCGACGAGGCCAAGGCCGGCGAGCGCATCATCGTCCCGCTCAACCGCGCCGCACGCGCCCTGCTGGAAGCGATCCCCGAGCCGCGAGAAGGCCGCGTATGGCCCGGAATGGATCGGGTGTGGGCCAACACCTGGACGGCGGCTGCCAAGCGCGCTGGCGTGCCCTGGTGCCGTTTCCACGACCTGCGCCACACCTGGGCCAGCTGGCACGCCATGGCCGGCACGCCACTGAGCGTGCTGCAGGAGCTCGGCGGCTGGCACTCGCCGCAGATGGTGCAGCGTTATGCTCATCTGTCCCCCGAGCACCTGGCCGCCGCAGCCGAGAGGGTCAGCCTGTGAACATCCACAAGTTCTTTGACGACGTCATTGCCGACATCGAGCACCGGCGCGAGTTGCACGAGGCGACGATGGACCACATCGCGGTGCCCGGCAGCCGGGTCTACGTGCTGCACGATGGCCGGCACGGCTGGATGCACGGGCAGTGCGGCAGGGTGGTCTGGTCCAACGAGGAGTGGACCGAAGCGCAGTTCCCGGGCCACGGGCTGCGGCGCTTTCGCACCGACCGCATCTCGCGCCAGCCCGACGGGCTCAACTGCGCCCGCGCCCTGGACAAGGCCATCCTGGCGGCCTCCGGCACCTGCCGCGAGCCCTGAGGGTCAGGGGGTAATGGGGTGGTCGATGGGGCTCGAACCCACGACCGCTGGAATCACAATCCAGAGCTCTACCAACTGAGCTACGACCACCGCTGCTGCAGATGTGGCACGTTTACGGCACAAAGCCGATCCACACCTGAGAAAACCTCAACAAAATCAACTAGTTACAAGCGGAAACAACCAGAATCACAATCACAATACATTGAGGATTTCGCAGCGTGGGCATGTCTCATCGGTGAGGTTTCCGCACATTGTGACGCCGGATGACGGCACAAAAACGGCACAGGGTTCGAGCTACAGCAGAGCGGCCTCGGCGGCGCGGCGGCGCACCAGGCCGGGCAGGCGGCGGCCACCACCGTAGATCCAGCGCGCCAGCTCGGCGCGGGCGCCGTGGCGGTCGTCGTCGTTGACGCGGCGCCGCAGGGTGCTGGCCTGCAGGTTGCCGGGGCCGAGGTTGAACGTGAAGTCCAGGATCGCGCCCTGAGCCTCGGGCGGCCATTCGGCCAATCCAGGGCACAGGCGCATGACGCGGGGGGCGAGGTCGCGCAGCTCGTGCTCCAGCAGCTGCAGCGCGCGCTCGCGGTCGATGGGCGGGTCAGCCAGGGTGACGGCGGTGCCGTCTTCGTAGCGGGTGGTGCCGACGCCGATGGTGGGGACGTTGGCCGGGCACAGGTACGGTTCGAGGATCAGGCCCTCGAAAGCGAGGCACAAGGCCCTGGCCGTCTCGATCACTTGCCCCTCTTGCCCAAGGACCGGTCGGCGTAGAAGAAACCCAGCACGGTGCCGCACAGGGTGACATCCCAGCCGTCCATCACGTAGCCCTGGGCGTGGAGCTTCAGCACCCACAGACCGAGCGCAATGGTGGCGCCTGCGGGGCGGATGATGCCGTTCCACACATCCACCACGGTGTAGCCGGTGGGCTTGAAGGCGGCCTCCATCACCTTGCCGAAAGCCGACGCCTCGGCCACCGCGACATCGGCATCGGCCTTGACGCGCACGGTCTGGATTCCCAGGTCGTGCTGCAGGCGCAGGGCCTCAAGGCTGCGCTCATGCGCGCGGTCGTCCATGTCGCGCTGCAGGGCCAGGCGCTCCATCTCGTGCCGGTGGTCCTGGCGGCGGTTGAGCCAAGCGGACGCCTCCCCCCAGATCATGCGGAAGACGGAGCCACCAAGGAAGGACAGCAGGGCTTCGATCATTTGACCCACTTCGATCCGAATTGAACGAGGGCGAACACGGTCACCGCCAAGGCCCAGACGCCCGTGCCGCGGTTGATCCACTTTTCCAGCTTGCTGTCAATGCGGTGCAGTGACTGGGCGAAGGCGTCGCACTGCGTCTCGCAGCGCTTGAGCTGCTCAGTTATGACCGCGTGGCGATCCGTCGCCTTGGTCTCGCTGGCCGCCACCGACTTGTCGATGTACGACACCAGGTGGTGCTTCTGGTCCCGCAGCGCCGTGGACACCATCTCAGCGACAAGGAGCTTGACGTGGTCGTCAGTGACCACCCGTCGCCGATCCTCGACGTCGTAAGGCGGTGTCACCTGCCGCCCCAGTGCCCGGCGAACCAGGCCACCACGCCGCCGAAGAAGCTGGCCAGCGTCATGCCGACCCACAGGCCGCCCTTGCTACGGTTGGCCAGCGCCAGCAGACGCTTGACGTCCTCTTGCATTGAGGAAACTTGACTGCGCAGGGTATGAACCTCGGCTTCCAGGCGGCCAAACTCGCGTGGATCAATTTCCGGCATGACCACCTCAGCGTCAGGTCTTGATGATGAAACGGATGCCCAGGTAAGGCGGCAGGTTGGCGTCAGTGGCTGACGAACCATCGGTGCTGGTGGAGCCCGACACGCTGTGCGTGTGGTTGGCGCTGACGCCTCCAGTTGTGATGGTGTGGTCGTGACTACCCGCTGCGTCCGTATCGACGGTCGCCGATGTGCCTCTTGTCTCCTGGTCGATCGCCAAAATTCCGCCGGCCCCAAGGACCGTGGGAATCCCGTGCTGGTGGCTTCCACCTGTACTCGTCGTCCCACTGTGCGAGTGGTCCGCACTTTCAGTGCTGGTCGTTGCGCTGTAAGTGTGCGAATGCGATACAAGCGTCGCATCCTTGCTGCCCCCCGTGGCCCCGACCGAGTACAGGCCACCAGCACCGATGACCGTGCGGTCGGTGTAGTTGGGCAGGCCGAATGTTGAGCTGCCGTCTCCAGCACCGAATGTTGTACCGATCAGCGCGAACAGCGCCGCGTAGGTGGTGCGGCTGACTGCGCTGCCGTCGCACAACAAGTAGCCCACCGGCGGCGAGCTCGTTGGCCACATCTTGATTTCACCCGTTTGCGCCAGCTGCCCGTTGTTTGGTACATCGGCAAGCGTTGCAGTCTTCGTCATTGGGCACTGCTCCTGCTACGTCAAATGAACACCCAGCCCAGCGTCGCGGAGACGTAGCACAGGGTGATGGTCTCATTAAGGCTGCCAATGGTTAGATCGTTGGGCAGGCCTTGGATGTTGTTGCCGTTGCGCGCGACCACGCAGGTGGTGGTGCCGGACAGGTTGCTGATGCGGACCTGGTCGCCCACGTTTGGCGTCGCCGGCAGCGTCAGCGTCAGGCTGGCCGTCAGCACGTAGATGCAGTTCTTGACCGCGTCCGTGTTGGTGCTGATGATTTGTACCGACGGGCCCGGGATGTAGGCTCCGTTAGCCACGATGTCGACGGTGTCGCCAGCTGGCAGCCCCGCCGCAAATACGATCGAGGTGCCGTCGGTGGCCGTGAAGTCGGTGCCGTTGATCTGCTTGACGCCGTTGCGCCAGACGTCAACCGAGCCCACCGTGTAGGTGATCGAGAAGGTGGTCTGACTGGCCGTTGCGGTGTACACAACGCGTGTCGATGTCAACGACACTGCGGCCACGGCGGTATCCACGTAGCCCTTGGTCGCCGCGTCAGTAGCCACCGAAGGCGCCGACAAGCCCTTGAGCACCGCGTTGTCGGTGCGGAACTGGATTGCCGCAGGCACCTGCACGGTGGCGTTGGTCATGCTGACCACCGCGGTGCCGCTCACCGCCAGGCCCATCTGGCTGGAACCTGGCCGGTACATGCCCGACGAGGTTTCGTTGGTGAACGCGATGCCTGGCGCACTTACCGAGCCATCGGACAGTCGGAACGGCGCCAGCATGCCGCCCTCGCCGTTGCGGCTGAGGCTGTTGGTGATCTCGTTGCCAACGTCGGACAACGTCGAGTTTGCCCAGCTGGCCTCAATGGTGGTGCCGGTCACCACCGGGTTGCCGGCCGGCAGCGTGTAGGTGCCTGATGCGTTGCGTGGCATGTCTCAGTTCTCCGTCATTGAGCCGCGACCGGCAGGCCGCGCAGCAGCGCCAGCAGTTGCTGCTCGGCGGGACCCAGAGGGCGACCGGCGGCCAGCTGCTGCTCCAGGATCTCGATCATTCTCTGCGGGTTCTGCAAAGCTTCGGCCAGCGCGGCATCCTTTCGGGCGTTGGCGAAGTTACGCAGGCCTTCAAGGGATGCACGCCCCGGCGCGCCGGCCGTGTTGGCCACCGCATCGGCGACCGAGCTGGCCGCCTTGGCCGCGATGGTGTCGCTGGCGGTGTTGCTGCCGCCGCCGGCGGTTGCGCTGCGCTTGACGCCCTGGACGATGTTCTGGGCCCGCAGGGCGCCCAGCACGGCCTCCAGGCGCGCGTTGGCGGTCGGGTCGAGCACCATCTCCTTGCGCGGGCCGCGTGCCGTGTCCAGAGCCCGCCCGAGGCCCGCCTCGGTGATCTTGGGCACATCGCCTGCCGTGTCGGCCGAGACGCCGCGCACGCGGCCCGTGGCCGGGTCGGTGAAGCTCTCGCGCACCTTGCCGGCGGCCTGGCTGGCCCGCACGATGTCGCTGTCGCGCTTGTAAGCGCCCAGCACGTCCTGCCAGCGCCCGCCGGTGGCGTTGTTCAGGATGTTGTCCACCTCGCTGAGCACCGACATCGTGGCCGGGCTCTCGCGCGGCGCAGCCTGGTAGGCGTTGGTCGGCACCATCGGCGACTTGCTGGCCAGGTTGGCGCGGATCGTCGCCAGGTGCTCCGGCCGGAAGTCAGGCCCAAGGCGGTCGATCTCGTCGGCCACCGTCTGCAGCATGGTGCGCACCGCCGGGTTGCTGGCCTCGGCCGAGCGCGCTGCGGTGTCCAGGTTGGCCCGGAAGGCGCCCAGGTCGCGCAGGAACGCCGGCTCGTTGATGGTCGACATCGCCTGGTTGTAGAGCGCCGAGCGGTTGGCAGACCGCAGCGCACGGCGCTGGCCCACCTGCTCGGCGCCACGCGTGGCCGCGGTCAGCTCGTCGGCGATTGCGCGCGCCTGCGTCTGGTCGAAGTCGTACCAGTTGGCGCCGCTCCGGGCCCGGCTGCCGGCCTCCAGGCGCGCCAGCTGGGGGTTGGCAAGGGTAGCGGCCGTCGACAGTGGAATCGGCGCTCTGGGCGCGTTCTGGTTCGCCCTGAGAGCATCGATGGTCTGCTGCAGGACAGCCGGGCGCTGCGCCGCGTCCTCGACCAGCTCGCCGGCCACCTGCTCGCCCGCACGCTGCGCGCCGCCGCGTTGCGTAACCATGCGCCGCACCTGGTTGCCCACACCGAGCACGGCGGGCGTCACGGCGCCCATCGTCCCGCCGATGGCCATGTTCAGACCGCGGCTCTCGCCAGGGGCCACCGGGTCCAGCGCCGACAGCCCGGCGCCGGTCAGCGCCGAGTCGGCGATCAGCGCCCCGGTGCCCAAGCGGGCCACCGTCGGTGCCGCTGACATCATGCCCATGGCACGCGGCAGCGCCGTGGCAGCCCTGTAGGCCCCGCCAACGGGCAGCGCCAGCGTCGGCGCCACGTTGCCCACCACCTGCAGCGCCTTGCCGGCCAGGGGCCCGCCCGGTGACGCATCAGCCAGGCGCCGGTCGCGCGCGCGCTTGGCGCGCACCTCCTGCCTGGTCGCGTCCTGCTCCTCGGGCGTGCCGGTCATGTCGGTCCACAGCTGCTTGGCGCCCGTGGCCAGGTCCGTCATCCCCGCGCCGATGTTGGCCAGCACCTTCTGCGTGCCCGACATCGAATCCAGCACCGACTGCTGCTGCCGCTCGCGCTCAGTGTCGAAGTCGATGCGCGAGTAGAACTGCCCGGCCGGCATGTCGGCGTAGAACTTCTTGCGGAAGCCCTGCAGGAACTCGTCGTCGCTCAAGTCCCCGTACATCGGGTACTTGGCGCGCAGCTCGGAAAGCCTGACCTGCTCCATGTCACGGGCCTTTCTTGCGGATGCCGAAGGGGTCTTCCGGGTCGGCGCCTGCAGCCGCGCCGCCTGGAGCGCCTGGAGACTTGGGCAGGGCGCGGTTGGCGCGGGCCTTCAGCGCTTCCATGTAGACGTCGTAGGAGTTCATCTTCTGCCTGACGCTCTCGGGCTTTTCCCCGATTCGCGGAACCAGCTCGCGCACCTTCTGTTCCGCTTCGTCTTTGTTCACGCCGGCGCCGGTGGCCGCACGCAGCAAGGCCTCGGCCATCGACTCGGACGCCTGAATGAACATCTGCCGATCGGCCGTGCTCATGGCGTATGCCACGTCGCTGCCAACGCCGGGGATCATGCCTACGGCTCGCTCGGCCACCGTCGGGTAGGCGGCCTCGGGGTTGCGCGCCATGACCGCTTTGATGTTCTTGATGGCGTTGTTGGCCTGATCAAACCAGCCCCTTGCCTTGCGCTCGTCCTCAGTCGACTCGGCGCTGCTCACTTTGGGATTGACCTGGCCTTGGTACGGCACGGCCTGGCCCTGCTGGTCGTAGGTGAACAGCTGCCCGTTGTTGGACCGCATGATCGGCTCGTTGTTGGGGCCGCTGCCGATCTGCGTGGCCGTGCCGGCGCCCAGCACACCGCCGCCGGCCATCATGCGCGCCGTCTGGGCGTTCTGCTGGCTGATCTGCAGCTGCATCAAGCGCAGCTGGTTGACAACCTCCTGCTGCGCAGCCGTGGCCGCGGCCCGCTCCTGCGCCGTCTGAGCGCTGAGCGCCATCTGCTCGTAGGCCTTGGCCTGCTGCAGCAGGAACTCGGCGCGCTTGGCCTGCGACGCGCCCGGGTCCTTCAGGAACTGACCGTCGGGCGTCAGCATGCCGCCGGACAGCTTCATGGGCTCGCGGGCGGCCGCGGCGCGCTTAAGGTACTGCGCCTGGATGGGCTGGAAGCCCTCGCCCGCGTACTGCGCCGCCAGCGCGTTGAGCATGGACGTGTCGGCCGATTGGCCCTGCTGGCGGGCGAAGGCCTGCAGCGCCGACATGTCGGGCACGGCGTCCATGAGGTCGGCGCCCTGCTGGTACAGCTCGCCGGCCTTCTTGCGGTAGGCCTCCACCGACGACGGCAGCATCGACGGCGCCTTGGGCTTGGTGGGCGCGGCCTGGGGCTGGACGTTGGCCGTCAGCGTGCCGTGCGGCGACAGCACACTGCGCGCCTTGGGCAGACGCGACTCGCGCTGCAGGCGCCAGATCTCCTCCAGCTCCGGCAGCATGCCGGTGCTGACCGGCGCGCCCAATGTGTCGGCAGACGTCCAGTTGTCCATGGCCAAGCTCCCTCAGTACACCGGCCCGTCGCCGTAGGGCAGCTCGTACAGGCTCGGCGACATGCTCTGCATGCCTCCGCCCTGGCCGTACTGGCGGCGGCGGTCGTTGCGCATGTCCTCAAGAATCTTGCGCTGGCGGTTGTTGAAGCCGCGCATGGACTCGTCCTGGCCGGTCTGCATCTTGCCGGCCATGTAGCCCTGGGCTATCTTGGCCACCGCGCCCAGCGGGCTCGGCGCCACGTAGTGCTTGCCAACCATCTGGCCCTGCATCGGCTCGGTGGCCGACTGGCGCAGCGCGTCGATCGTGGCCTGCTTCTTCCTCATCTCCTCCTGCTCCGGGCGCAGGGCGCCCATCTGCAGCAGGTACTCGAACATCAGGTCGTCGTTCATCACAGGCCTCCGTAGTTCACCATCAAGTAGCCGTTGGCGTGACGCTTGACCAGGTCAGGCCGCACCGCTTGCACCTCTTGCGCGATCACGCCGCGCTGGCGCTCGCCGAACATGTCGTACTCGTAGACGCCCACGCCAATGGCATGCGTGCCCACGCGGCGGATGCGGGACTTCAGGCGCCGATCCGAGAACATGAACGCAGCGGTGCCAAGCTGCGCCCCGGCGTTGAGCAGGTTGCCGAAGGCCGCGTTTTGCGCGTTGACCGCGCCCAGCTGCGCGTCGTAGCCCATCTGCGTGGCACCCAGGATGTTGGGCACCTGCGCCATGCCTCCCTGCGAGAAGGACGGCATGCTGGGCATCTGAACTTGTTGCCCCGAGAGCAGCGCGTTCATCTCGTTCAGGCTCATGCCACGGCGCTGCATCTGCTCGGCGATCGCCTGCTGGCGCAGCCGGTTCTGGGCGTCGGCGTAGGACTGATTCAGGCCCTGCTGCTGGCCGATGGCCTGGTTCTGCGCCTGCATGCGGCTCTGATCCATCGCAGCCGCCTGGCCGAGCGCCTGGTTGGCGAACTGCGCCGCGCCCAGGTTCTGGTTGTAGCCCGTCTGCGCCGTCTGCATCTGCATGCCGAACAGGCGCTGCATCTCGTTGCCGGACTGGTTCAGCGCCTGGAACCGCTCGGCCGCTTGGCGCTGCTGCTGCTCGTCCATCGCCCGCTTGAAAGCCTCGCTGCCCTGCGTGAAGCCCTGGTTGGCCAGGCGCGTCTCGAGCTGGCGCTGCTGGTAGTCGTGCACCGGCTGCATGCGCTCCATCATCTGGTTGGCAACCGTGTCGCGATAGCCGCTGTCCACCTGTGGCAGCGCGCTGAAGTTGAAGCCCGTGGCCAGCCCCGGCGTGTAGTTGTTCAGGCCGGTGGTCAAGCCGCCAGGCGCGTTGGCCTGCGCCATCTGCGGCAGGTTGCTGTAGTCGAAGGGCTGCGCGTACTCGCTGGCTACGCGGTCCATGAAACCACTGGCCAGCTGGGTGCGATCGTTCTGCGTGCCGATCTGCGCATCCAGCGCCTGCTGCAGAGCCGGAGTCAGCGTCGTGTTCTGCATCCACTGCGTGAACTGCTCGCCGGTGCTTGGGTCGGTCACCGCTTGGGTGTCCCACGACTGCGTGCCCCACGGCGTGTTCTGCACCGGCCGGTTGGCGTAGTTCTGCATGTTGAGGTTCTCTTTCGAGAGCTCCCCCTGCAGCTGCGCTGCGCCGACGTAGTCAGGCGGCGGCGGTGCTGATGCTTTGCCCATGCTCTTGCTCCTTGATCCAGCGGCACTCGTCGTGACGCATCTCAAACATCACGCAATCAACGGTCTTGACGATCTCGCGGTAGCCCAGCCGCCGCACCAGGCGCAGGCACTCGTCATTGCCCTGGTCGATCAGCGCGTACACCGCGGCCTTGCCGGCGTGCAGGAACGGGTACTGGAACGCGGCCCTCAACAGCGCACGGGTCAGCGAGTGCGGCGTGTCGAACGCGACGTGCATCCAGCAGCTGGCCGTCTGCCACGCGTTGAAGCCCACCGCAGCCGCAACCGTGCCGTCGTCGCGCATCACGCCGACGCAGCGCAGGTCGCTGCTCCACGGCAACTTCGTGCGGCGATGCAGCCAGTCCCAGACGACGGGTTGCGTGCCAGGTTGATCGGTGACCAGCTTCACATCACCCCGCCCATCTCGGTCATCACGTTGGCCGACAGGAACGCCGTGCCAGGCAACCCACGCATCTTCAAGCGCAGCGACCCGAAGTAGCCCAAGCCTGTCGTGCCGTACCAGGCCTCGTAGCTGTTGGGCGCGGCCCAGGTCGCTGTACCCCAAACATCCGAGTCCCACAACGACGTCGCCGTCGAATCAAACGCGGGCGCACCGTCAATCTGCTGGAAGCTGTACTGAGTGTTGATGCTGACCTTGACTGCAGGTGCCGCAGAGCCATAAAAAATGGGCCTTGCAAGACCAAATTTCTTCAAGTTGGCAGGCGTGCCAAAGGAGTTGAAAGCGCACTGCGCCTCGCCGACGACATACGTGCCGCCCGTGCCATCTTGAGCGACGCCATCAAGGCTGCCGTACAGCCCACGACCAACGATTCCATCGGCGTTACCGAAGTACAGCTGCCCAGCGACCACCGTTGCCGAGCGCATCGGGATGCCCTCAAATTGGCCCCATGCCCCGGTGGTGACGTTCATGGCGAACTGCCGGAAAACGCCGTTGTCCACGGGGAGGCTGATCAGCAGCACCTCGGATCCCGGCACCGTGCAGACGTGGAAGAACTTGTTGTTGCGCAGCCTTTGCACCAGCGGCGAGAACACCGACTGGATCTTGGCCGCGGGGCCAATGTTCTGGTTGTCGACGCTCCACTGCCCGTTGATCAACCGCGACATCGGCACCAGCCCGAGCTCGCTGACGACCATCACGTCGCCGCCGTACTGGGTGAAATAGTTGCCGTGCAGCGGCACTGGGCCGACGTACCAGACGCCCTTCAGGCCGAACGTCGTGGCACTGGTCGGGTCAGTCCCCTCCCAGACACCGATGTCGCCCTCGGTGCCGATGGCCACCAAGTAGTCGTCGATGGACACCCCAGCATCCAAGGTCCAGTTGACCAGCGCTGAGACGTAGCCCCCGTTGCGCAAGATGCTGCCCATTGGCATGGAGGTGCAAGATCCCGTGACAGCGTTTACGGTGTCCAGGTAGTACACCTGGGGGTCACCTTCGGCCGTAAACCACACCCGCTGCTTCCACACCGCGACCGTGCGCACGTTGGCCGGCAAGCCAGTCGTGGTGGCCGTGCGGTTGACCCAGCCCGTACTGGTGCTGTAGGTCCAATAGCCGGCGCCAGGCGAGACGGCCAGCAAGAACGTGTCGCCGGGCGTCGAGAACTGCGTTGTCCACCACTCGTCGCTGGTGCTGCCCGTCGTGGTCACCACTATGGTCGGCGTGCCGCTCAACGTGACATCGTAGATGTCACCATCAGCCGCAGCGAACACTTTGTTGTTGGCGCTGGCGGGAGCCACGTAACCGAACACCGACTCAACCGACAAGCCCTCGATTGCGGCATGCTCCTGCCAGCCACGGCGCAGCTCGACGCCTTGCTGGCGCGGGATAAAGTTGGTCAGCACCAGTGCGTCGCGCGGGTCCATGGCGCTGATCGGGTCACGATAGTTCAGGCCACCCACCGGCGCCGGCACCAGGAACGGCTGCGCGACGCGAGCCGCCGCGGCCCGCCGCGGACTCTTGGAGGGCGCAAGCGGCACCAGAGGCATGTCAGACCCCTGCGGCCGACCCGTAGCCGGTGTCCGGCGTGTTGGTCAGCGGCTGGATGAGCGGGATGCCGAAGGTGCGCACCATGCTCAGCACCGGGGCACCCTTCTCCGCGCCCTTGCGGTTCTCAAACGAGACCTGGAAGTCGCGCATCGCCGCCGCGCTGTCCAAGCCCTTCATCTCAAGCCACTTGACCCGCGTGTACAGCGTCACCAGCGTGGCGTCCAGCAGCACGGTGTCGCCGTTCTTCTGCACCCGGTTCTTGTACAGGTCGCTGTTGTCGGCGTCCTGCACCCAGGCCTGGGACAGATAGAAAAACGTCATCGTCTGCGACGCAGACGGCGGCGCCAGCACGTACAGCTGGTTGCCACGCACTTGCCAGTAGAACGACAGCGTGGGCAGCGTCGTGCGCACCAGCAGCTGCTGCCACATCTGCGGCGAGATGGGCCCGAGGCTCGGCAGCTGCGTGGTGGCGTTCCAGTTGGTCTGGTCGACCCAGTCGAAGAAGTCATCCGGCAGGGCGAAGGCTTTCTCCTTCTGGCCTGCGGTGTCGGACGCGATGCTGACGGTGAAGGGCTTGACCAGCTCCTGCCACTCGTACATGGTCAACAGCTCGATGCCGGCCATGTTGCAGGCCTGCACCATCTGCTGAACGGCCGGGTCGGCGCTGCCGGCCGGATCGGTGGGCACGGGGAACGCGACCATCGAGGCCACGTTCTGCACAATGGCCGACAGGCTCGACTCGTCGACAAGCTGGAAAGCCATCCCGTGCCCCTTTCAGCTTCAGCCCACCGCCTCGGCGGCCGCCACCGCGCGCTTGCTCGGCAGCTTCATCTGAGCCTGCATCGCGTCCAGGCGCGTCTTCAGGTCATCGATGACAGCGTCGCGCTCCTGCAGCGCGGCGTTCAGCGCCTCCATCGGCGCGTTGCCCTTGGCCACCTCGATGAAGGCCTTGGCGGCCGACTTGTCCTGGTGGAAGGACATGAACTTCTGGCCCAGGTTGTCTGCGGCACCAGCCAGCTGCTCCACCGTCTTGATGCTGAAATACTCGTACTCTTTGACCTTGCCGGGGGTCATGCTGGGCATGGCCGACAAAGGCGTCCCCGAGACGGCCTCGGCCTGGCCCGCGCGCCACTTGGCCAGGCGGTCGGCAAAGCGCTGCTCGTCCAGCGCGTCCACCGGACGGTCGACGATGTTGAGGCGGTCGCCCGGGATGTGGATGCGCACAAAGTCACGCTCCACGTAGATCGCCCGGCCGGCTTCCTTGCTCTTGAACTCGTGCAGAACGGGCACGCGGTGAAACTCGACGTGCAGCCGGTTGTCCTCGGTGTTGCGCGTCGGGTCCGGCCGCGCCATCGGCGGGGCTGCAAATTCAGTGGACGTGGTGGGTTGCATGGTGTTTTCCTTGTGTTGATGGATCAGACGCCGACGCCGTCGCCGTACTCGACGAGGAAGTCGGACCCGGGCGCGGAGCCGATGCGAGAGCCGCTGACGCTGGCGCCGTCAGCCCCCGTCAGGCCGATGCCCTGGGTGGATGCGCCAGTCGACTGCGACGCGGCGGTGTCGACGATGGCCGGAGCGGTTGCAGAGACGGCGGCGCCGTAAGTCACTGCCATGATGGTTCTCCTTCAGATGTGAAAAAGCCCCCCGGGAGGGTCACCCCGCCCGAGGGGAAGGGTGACCCACCACAGGTCCACCAAACTTAGGCGACCATGCGGCCTTGGAACTGCGCGCCGTTGCAGGTGAGGTTGCCGGCCCAGCCCAGGATCTGAACTTCTGCGTCCTGGTTGATGGCGTAGCGACGATTCGGCGACAGCGGCACCATGTTGCGCTGCGCGTGCGGGCGCCACTTCAGGTACTTCGTGTTGAGGAAGAACCCGGTGTTCGCAGGGCAGTAGCCGCCGATGCCGCCGTCCAGCACGACGTCCGCGTCCATGAACTTGATGGACGGGAAGCCGAGGTTGGCCGTGTCGGGCGACGTGAAGCGCTGGATCGCCTGCAGCGACGCGACGTAGTAACCCCAGTAGTTGCTGTCGAACACGATCAGGTCCGGCCGGTCGGTGCCCCGAACGGTCTGCGACCAGAGGTTGTTCATGCACGACTGGATGTTGGCCGCGGAGGCCGCACCGCCGGTGAAGGTCGACACGTCCAGCAGCTGGCTGCGCCAGAAGGTCCAGGTCGCACGGTCGATGCCACCGTAGGTGCCGGAGCTCGGCGCGGTGGGCACGGCAGCGCCCAGGCCGGTGATCTCCTTGCCGCCGGAGCCGGTGCCGTCGGAGTACACCGACTGCGCCAGCTTGTTCACCATCGTCGCCTCGGCGACGTTGATGCGGGCTTCCATCAGGTCGATCAGCGCTTCCTTGCCGCTGTTCTGCAGCATCTCCAGGCCGGACATGATGACCGGCACGGCGAACTGCTTCAGATCGAACTGGGCGGCGCTGATAACGTCCTGAGCGGCCACCGGCAGCAGGTCGTACCCGCTGTAGAACCCGGCGTTGCCGTTCTCAGCGAACGACAGCTCCTCGATGATCACGTTGCCGCCCGAGATGGTGCGGACGTTGCCGCGCTGCTGCAGCTTGGCCAGCAGGGCGTTGTTCTTCGTGACGTTGTCGGCGATGGTGCGCGACCGATTCTGGATCGTGGTCGCGATGATGTCCGTGATGGACGAATTGGCGAATGCCATGATGAAAACTCCTCATCTGAGATGGAAACGGGCTTGCGCCCACCAGATCAGATGCGCCTCTCGCGAACCGGGTCAGTCCGTCTTTGTCGCGAAGGTGGGACGCCGGGCGGCGTCTCCTCGGAGCTTGCGGTGGCTGGGGTGCTTTGGCACACCAAGTGCGCATTGCGCACCATGGTGTGATTGTCGCACCGTCCGTGCCGTGAATGTGCCGTCAGCGGGCCGCCTGGACGATGGCGGCCTCAATGGCCGAGCGCACGTCGGTGGCGTCTTGGCGCATAGAGCCGGCCGGCGCAGCCCCGGTGACGCTGACCGCGGCCGCCTTGGCGCGCTGCACGGCCTGCGTCTGGGCCTGGGCGCCTTGGGCTTTTTGTCTGCCATGGATCACGCTGCGCACGCGCTCGTTGATCATGCACGCCTTCTGGTAAGCGTCCTGCAGCGTCATCTCCTGGCCGCGACGGTGCGCCAGCTCGAGCAGGTCGGCCATCTCCTGGCGCACGTCGTCGCCAAACTCGGCGCGGTCTAGAAACTGCGCCACCTCGCCGTGGGCCTTTTCCACCACCCTCTGACGCTGCGTCTCCTGCGCCTGCTGGAACTGCTGGAACATCTGCTGCATTGGCGCCAGGCGCTGGTTCAGCACCTGCTCGATGGCGGCCTGCTGCGGATCCTGCCGGGGCGTCTGGCCGGCCAGGGCGCTGTCGAGCATGTCGACGAAGCCGTTGCCAAAGCGGCCGATGCCGAACTGGCTGACGATGCCCGCCACCATCTGCGCCAACTCCGGCGCGGTGCCGGTACGCAGCCGCGCAGCCGTGCTCATCAGGTTGTCGATGGCCTGCAGGGCGTTGCTGTTCTCGGCGCGGATGAAGCCCTCGTAGGGGGCGATCGTGCGCATCACGGCGTCGTAGTTGCGCCGCGCCTCAGCCGACTCCTGCAGCGTGCGCTGCACTTCCACCTCGCGCCGGTGCACCTCGGCGCGCACCGCCTCGGGCAGCTGCGCCCAGTGCTCGCGCACGTCGGGGCGCCAAGCCTGCGGAGCACGGTCGGCGCGGGGGCCGGGCTTGGGGCCTGGCTGCACGCCTTCGGCCTGCTGGTCTTGCTCGGCCTGCTGCTCGGGCTGCTCGGCCTCGGCCTCGGCCTGCGCCTGGCGGGCCTTGAAGCGGCCGTGCTCGTCGCGCTCGCGGGCGGGCGACGAGGCGTCGGACTCTGCCAGCGCGTTCAGGTCCTGGCCGCTGGCTTGCGGCTCCCCAGTTGATGACTCGGCGCCTTGTGGAGCGTCGAGCAACGGCTCGTCAGCCGCGACGGGCGCGTCGGCCTCAAGGATAGGCGCCGGGCTCGGCGAATCGATCGCGGCCTCGAGGGCCTCGCGCAGGGATGGTGTGGTGGGTTCAGTCATCATCGGCTTCGGTTAAGTACCTGATGGACAGCCCGTGCGACGTCTGCGCGCCGAATCGAGCCGCCCTGCTGGAAGTAGGCCTGGCGCTGCTGTTGCGCCCGCGCCCACGACTCCTTGTAGTCATCCGCCATCGTCAGCCCGCGCGCAGCCATGTACTCGCGGTGCTTGGTGCGGGTGCTGATGTCGGCGCCGTCGGTGGCCCGTGCGCCGTCGTAGTGGCGATCACCCCAGAGCACGCCCGCGTCGTTGCGCATGGGCTCGCGGTGGTCCTCGGTGACCTCGATCAACTCTCCGGTGTGACGGTCTTGGATGAAGCGGCGACGGGTCAACGCTGGTCCTCCTCAGCCATGGCACTGAGCGAGTAGCCGAGGGCGGCCACCGCGGCCGCGGGCGCCATGCCCTTGCGCATCAGCTCCACCGCGCGCGCCCAATCGGCCTCGCTGAAGAACTTGCGCATCAGCTGAATGTCGTCACGGGCGCCGCCGCCGTATTGAGGGTCGGCATCGCGCGCGATCTTGGCCTCGATGACCTTGCGAACGTCCGGCGACTCGCTGATGTTGCGGCTCACGGTCTGCGACACGCCCTCGGGCAGGTCCGCGAAGCCCTGCAGAATCGAACTCGTCTTGGCGCCCTCGCCGTACTCGTGCGGGACGTAGAACGACTCCAGGCGGCCGGACTGCACCGGGATGCCGGCTTGTTGGGCACGCTTGATTGCATCCACCGACGCTTTGGGGTCGTCAAAGACGGTGTTGAAGTCGGCAACCAGACCACCTCTCGCGGACGGACTGACCGCCAGGCCGCTGCGCAGCGCCGCCAGGCGCGCGTTGAACGCGTCGACCTCCGCGGGGTCCATAGGCCGCCCGCCCGTGTCGATGACACCCGCCACGCGCTCCGATGCCGGCACCTGGCGCGAGGTGTGCACGATGTGGCCGGCGCTGGCCTCCTGCGCGTCGATGCCGCCGCGCATGTTCTCGATCGCCTCCAGCACCTTCATGGTGTTGGGCTCGACCATCTGCTCGCCCGTGCGCATGTCCACCAGCACCGGCGAGACGTTGCCGAGGTTCTGCTCGACCTGGCCAGCCGAGTTGGTGTACCGCCCGATGTGGTCCTGAACGGGCAGCGTGCGGAACTGCGCCGCACTGTGCAGCACGTCGCGCGGGCCAGCGCCCACCGACTCGGGCATGCCCGGGTACATCGACGCGTCCTGGTTGCGCAGGGCCCAGGTGGCCGAACGGCTGTACAGGTTCTTGGTGTCCTCGGGCATGCCCGGCAGAGCCGGCAGGTGCCCGGTGTTGAAGCCCGGCATCTGCTCGTGCGTGGCCGAGAACAGGTGCTTGGGCACCGAGTCAGCCATGGTGGCGTTGGCATCACGCAAGGCCTGCACCATGCCTTCGCGCCCGGTCGGATAGCTGGCGCCGGCCCGCCGGCTGTACAGGTCCTGGGCCTTGCCAGAGATCCACGGCACCTCCTGCGTCATCGGGCCGGTCCAGTCGGTGCGGCCGCCCACGCCGCGCTCGTTCAGGCGGGCCGTCTGCAGCGCCGTCTCGGCGTCCATGAACTGGTGCATGGGCGACGTGACCCCAGCGCGCCACGGCTCGCCCGTGGGGTGGGTGTAGCCGTAGTGCTGGGCATTGCGGAAGTCGTTGACGCCGAACAGGCCGGCGGTTGGCTCACGCGGGTCGATCTTCGGGCCGTACTCGCCGGTCTTCTCACCCAGAACGGCGGCACGGTTCTCGGCCACCGCGGAGTCCAGCGTGTCAGCCTGGTCCTGGTACTTGGCCCGGCGCGGCGCGCCGATCGCGCGGCTGGTGCTGTGCTTGATGGCCAGGTCGGTTTCGCTGGCGGGGCTGACGCCGGCCGAGTACACGGCGTGCGCCTCCACGTCGCGCCCGATGCGCCACGGCTCGCTGGTCTCAGCCATACCGGCCTTGGCGCGCGGATACCAGCTGCCGGCCGGGCGCGTCGGGTCGGCGTAGTTGATCTCGGTGGCGCTCGTCTCGACGTTGCGGTCGAGGCGGTTGCGCATGGACCCCAGCGCCTGCGGGCTCTTGATGTCGCGCGGTGCTCCCACGTACCCGCCGTCGGGCGTGCGGTGCAGGTGGTCGCCCTTGCGCGCTGCAGCCAGCACGGCGTCCGGCCCGTCTTCACGCGCCATCTCGCGGTAGTAGGTGCCCGGACGCGCCGCGCGCCGGCCATCACCTTTGCCCTTGGCCTCAACGGCCTGGCCCTCGGCCGCAGCCCGGTTGGCCTTCTCCACCTTCTTCTGGCGGGCGGCGTCCTCAGTCTGCTTGCGGCCGAACTGCGCCAGCGGATCGGGCGGCCCGGCGCGCTCGCTCTCGGCCACGGCCTGCTCGACGGCCTCGCGCACCGAAGTGGCTTCCTTGGCCGCCTTGCCACCCTTGCGCGCCTTGTTGGCCACCTTGGCCACGCCGCCGACGATAGGCACGGCACCCAGGCTGGCCAGGGCCATGCCCAACTTGTCGTCGTCTCGCCTGGCACGCTCAAAGTCGCGGCCGGCCTGGGCGGTGCCCACCACCGGCAGGAAGCCCGTGGCAATGTCAATGGCCATGTCGCCGAGGTCCGCGTCCTCGGGCGTGTCCAGCGACACGTACTTGCGGGCTCGGTCGCGCAGGGCGTCAATCAAGGCTTGGGTGTCCATCGGGGCCTCACTTCAGCATGCGCAGCTTGTAGATCGTGGTCTGGTACAGGCTCTCGATCTCGTCGATGATGTTCTGCAGGCAGGTCTCGTCACGCGGCACGGCCTGGTAGCGCAGCCGGGCGATGCGCTCGATGTCGAGCTCGAGCTCGTCGGCGATCGACTCCTTCGGCCTGGCCGCGTCCAGGGCCGGCTTGACGCGCTTGCCGGCGTAGCCCTGGTAGGACTCGACGAACTGGTCCATCAGGTCGCTCAGGGCGTCGTAGAACGCCCCCAGAGCCATGTGCTGGCTGTAGCTGTCGGTGGCCCAGTGCTCGATGTGCGCCACCGTGCGCGCGCGCAGCAGCACGGTGACCAGGTCGCTCGTCTTTTCGAGGCTCATGGCGCCCTCAAATCGTCACGTTGCCAGAGATGATCTGGTCGGTAGTGATGGTGCCGTTAGGCGACGGCGGCGGGGGCGGCGTTGGCGCTGGCGGGTCGGTCGGGATGGGATAGTCCACCCACTGCCCCTCGCTCTGGCTCCATTTCCACACATAGCCGTCAACAGGCGCTGGCTCCACAGGCCGCACCACCCAGCCTGGAGGATCCCACCAGATAGTCTCCTCGCCCGGCCCAGGCAGCGGAGGCTCAGGCACCTCCACCCAGCCCTCAGTGCCGTCCGTGTGATCCTTGGGGATCGAGCCGTTTTTGCTGTAGAGCGTCATAGCGTCGGGAATGCTGCGGTTGGCGGGGTGAAGTTGCCGGTGTACCGGGCGTAGCCGTTAGTGATGCGGAGGTCTTGGATGTAGCCGTTGAGCGCATCGCCGCCCGTGCGGTTGGCCGCGACATACATGACGCTGGTCTGGTTGAAGTCCGTGCTGACCGTTCCGGTTCCGTCGTTCACGCCGTCAATGTAGATCTTGGTCTGGTTGCTGCCAGTGCCTTCACGCACTACGGCAATGTGATACCAAGTAGATCCAGACAACGCACCCGTGGATGTAATGGTGCTGGTCGTGTACGTGAACACCACCTTGTCGCTGGCATCCGTAGACACCAGCCAGCCGGTCGTGCTAGTACCTTTGGCCACCAAGCCGCGAGCAGCACCCGTTGCGCCGAGGTACAGCCAGAACTCAACGGTGAACGCGCCCGTACCAAACCGTAGCTCAGGCTTGTCGATGATCGGCAGCCAATCCCCCGTCCCATCAAAATACATCGATGTCGTGCCGAATTTCGCCTGAGTTGTAGACACCTGCGCATTGCCTTCGGTCTCAGCATCGTTGATCGTCGCAGCGTCGTAGATGCCCGCGTTGTCAAAGTTCAGCAGGAGGCTGGTGCCGCTGATTGCGGTGAGGGGGGAGGTGGGAACAGTTAGTGTGGCACCGCTATAAACAGCAGTCCCATTTACCAACCTCAAGTTTGAAATATAGCCCTTAAAATTAAGTCCACCGCCTCCAAATTGACCAATTGATACTGATTGATTGCCATAGTTGTGACTGTCAGCAGCAGATACTGAGAGAGTGCCGTTGAAATATAGTGAGGTTGTCCCTCCGCTCCTAACAGCCGCAATGTGATACCAAGTGTTTAATGGCGGATTTGATGCAAACCCAGTTGTGTAAAGCGCAGACCCAACACCAATGGTTGCGTTGTAATAAGCAAGCCTTGTTCCGGCAAATGAGATTGTTCCGCCGTTTGAGCCGTGTTCTATTATGTAGCCACCGTTTGTTGCAGCGTAAAACCAGCATTCCCAGGTAAAATCGCCTGTTCCATATGCAAAAGCCGCGTTGCTTGGAACAGTGAGAAAATCCCCCGTCCCATCAAAATACCCACTGCCCCCATAGGTAGCCGTGCTGTACGACGCTGGCGGGTTGAACGGCGCGAACTTGCTGATGCGCGTGTCGCCGTTAACCGTGATGGCAAAGGCGTTGGTGCTGTTGTCTTTGAAGCGGTTGTCCTGCAAGCACAGCAGGCTGGTGCCGCTGATCGCGGTGAGGGGTGACGTGGGTGGCGTGAAGGCGCTGGTGTAGACAGCGGTGCCGTTCACAAAGCGCTGATTGCTAATATAGCCCGCAAACTGTGCATTAGAGACGTTATTATATGGATCTGATGCCGTCCAATAAGCAGCGCCAGGATTAAAACTTGGGGAATAAGTGCCTGACCCAGCACTTGCCCCATTAACGTACAGCGTGACTGTTGTCCCAGAACGCACTAATGCAACGTGGTTCCACTGATTATTTTTGTATGTGCCGCTTGTCTGCGTAATAACTAAAGTGCCGCTTGAAATGCTAACTACTAAATTTTCACTATTATTTCTGTAAATTACAAAACCTGCCCATGGAACCGATCCAGTTCTCCAGCCAAGCAAAGTGCCGTAAGATTTAGTTCCTAAATCGTAAATCCAAGTTTCCCAAGTAAAATCTCCAGCTATCGTAGATCCAGAAGAAAAATTAACGCTTAAATAATCCCCCGTCCCATCAAAATACCCGCTCCAATACCCCGTAGGCATGTACGGGTTGAAGCTGCCCTGCGTAGTGTCGCCGTTCCGCGTAACGCTGAAAGCGTTCGCGCTGCTGTCCAGGAACGTATTGTTCTGGGCACCGTTGGTGCTGGTGGTGTTCAGCAGCAGACTGACGTACTTGAAGTACGCATCGGTGACCGAGGCCACCGCAGTCTTCAGGCTGGCGATTACGCCGTGGAGTACACCGCTCATGACAAGCCGTTCCCGCTGATGATCCAGGTCGTGCTGGAGACCTTCACTGCCGTGGCGATGCCGTACGCCGCCAGCGTCCTGCTGCCCGTCGAGCCGTCACCGGCCTGATACAGCGTGTCGCTCGTGATGGCAATCGTCACGGTGTTGATCATGTTGATGAACGTGATCGTGGTGCCTACCGGGAACGCCACACTTGCATTCGCAGGGATCGTGAACGTGCGGGCGTTGTTGTCCGAGGCCGGGTGGACGATGGTCTTGCCAGCATCCCCAGCAACCAGCGTATACGCCGCAGACTGCGCGTTCTGGGGCATCCCGGTGTAACCCACCGAGCTTGCGTTGTTGGACTCAGGAGCCACCGTCGCCAGCGTTGTGGTGCCGCTGAACGTCGGCCCCGCAGTAAGCGCCAGTTCCGTGCCGGACCCGCTGGTCGTGTAGCTCGTTGACCAAGCGCTGCCGGTGCTGACTGCGACCCCGGCAGATGGGTAGACCATCGAGCCACCACCACCAGCCGCGTCAATCGTCTGGTTGGGCCACGTGCCAGTGATTGTGATGTTGGTGCCAGCAACCAGACTAGGGGTCGCCGTGCCAGTGCCGCCGTTGGCAACCGGCAAAAGACCCGTGACGCCCGTGGTCAGAGGCAAGCCCGTTGCGTTGGTCAGCGTAGCCGCTGCCGGGGTGCCAAGATTCGGCGTCGTGAACTCTGGATTGGTGGCCAACACCAAGTTGCCAGTACCCGTTACCGCGTTGGCCAGCGTCACGCCACCGTAAGTGATGGCTGCGCTGAACGTCGCAGCACGCGGGAATGTGTAGGTGTCAGACGCCCCCGGCGCTCGCAACTGCGGTGTTGCAGTATCAAGAGCGATGACTTCAAAAGCTGCCATGATTTACCTCAAACGGTGTACGCCGTGCCGTTGCTGGACAGCACAGAGTCTGTGACGGTGTAGCTCGCGCCCGTGCTGGTCAAAATGGCCAAAGGCACTGAATACGACGTGCCGGTGCTGTTGAGCACGTTGATGTTTCCGGCTGGTGGGGTTGGTGACGGCGGGTTCTGCAGCAGATAGTTCAATGCAGACGATGCGGTGGTGACTGTTGAGTCAAACAGCTGAACCAGCGCAATGACTCTTCCGCTGATAGGCGCATCAGGGATCCCGTAGTACGAACACAAGTCGTGCAAGTCGCCGTTGAAATCCTGGCTTGATTTGCCAGTAATGTCGCGAATCGCTTGCTGCAGGGCGCCTTGAAGCGTCTGAGTCATCATCTACCTCACTGCACCGGCATCGGGCCCTGCAGCGGCGGCATGGGCGCGCCGGCGGGGGGCAACATCGGGTTGGGCTGCATGGCCATCTGCTGGCCCAGCTGCATCTGCATGCCCGCGGCCTCCACGTTGGCCTTCTTGGCCTTGGCAGCACGCTCGGCCGCACCGGCCTTCTTCTCCTCAACCTCGGCCATCTGCATGGGGCTCGGCTGCTGCGGCTGCACGCCCTGCTGCTTCAGCCCCGTGATGGCCTGGTCGAGGATCGACTCGATCTGCGTCGACACCCGGAACTTGCTCACGCTCCACTGCAGCATGCTCAGCAGCACGGGCGCCGCACCCGGCACGCTCTGCGCCATCGGCGCCACTTGGCTGATGAACGCCCCCAGGCCCTGCATGAACTGCACCGCGGCGTCACGCTCGGCGGCCCAGTCAAGCGCGGCCATCGAGTCAGCCTCAATGGTCACCCGGTACTCGCTCATCTCCTCGTCCTTGAGCAGGGCGATCGCCTCGCCGGCCAGCGGCGCGTCAGGCGTGCGCTCAATGTTCGAGCGCCGGATGATCGTCTCAGGCTGCCAGTGCTTGCAGATGATCTCGGCCTTGATGCGCAGCGCCTGGCTGATCCAGTCGGCGATGTAGAACTGCATCAACTGCACGCGTGTCGAGCCGAACTGCGCCTTGATCTGCTGCGCCGCGGCCGTCTCGCTGGCCTTGGAGCTGCCACGCATGATGTCCGAGATGCCCAGCACCTCGTAGATCTGCATCACCTTGTCCTGGCGGTACTGGCGCAGGCGATCGATGGCGTTGACGATCATGTCGATCGGCACCCAGTCGACCTGACCCTTGACGCCGCCCCGCTCGGCGAACAGCGCCCAGTTGTCCACCGGGATCAGCTGGTTCTCGGCCGCCTGCTGGAACATGCGCTGCACGCCCTCGGCCGACTTGTCGTAAACACCCACCACCTTGGCCGCGCGCGTCAGCCAGGTGATGCGGGTGTTGATCTCGTCAAGCTCCTGGAACTGGTCCTGCGCGAACACGTAGTCCGCGCGCGGCATGAAGTTGCTGGACGTGATGTTGGCCGCCACCGGCTTCGGACACGGGTAGAACCCGTCCAGCTGCAGCGGGTCGTCCTTGACGTCCAGAATCACCTCGGCGCCCTTGGCGTACCAATAGACCTTGCGGTTCTCCTTGCACCAGATCTCGAACACCTCGGCCTTGGTCCAGGGGTCGTACTGGGGCGTGCTGTCGTTGGTCGACTGCACCTGCTTGCGCCCACCCAGCGGCACGATGCGGGCGATCTCCTCGCCGAAACGCGCCTGCAGCTGGTCCTTGGTCATGTAGACGCGCCGCGCCACCCACCGAACCTCGTGCCAGGTGCGCGCCGGGCTCCAGAAGAAGTCCTCCCAGTAGATGTAGTCCACCGGGGCGTCCTCATCGACGATGCGCTCGGCCTCCTGCTCCGGCACCAGCACGTCACCCGTCATCGGGTCCAGCTCAGCCGGCACCATGTAGGGCTCGGTCGTCACCTCGTAGCGCAGCCAGATCTGCCCCAGGCCCACCACCAGCCAGTCCTCAATGCCCTGGCGCACCGCCGCGTCCCACGCCGAGGTGTCGTCATCGAACCCGCGGTTCAGGATGCGCTGCAGCATCGTGGCCGCCACCCGCGCCACGTCATCGTCGTAGTCCTGGAAGGTGCGGCTGACGTCAGCCTTCGGCGGCCGCGCGTACAGCATCGACAGGAGCACCTTCATCGTGCTCCAGAACAGGTTCACCCGGCTCTCGTCTGCGCCATACGCGTCGCGCTTGTCCAGGTAACGCTTGTTGATGCGGCGCGCATCCTCGTGGAACTTCAGCAGCTCCTTGCCCGCCGCCTCGATCTCGGTGCCCCAGCGCTGCGCCAGACCAGCCGGGTTCGACTGGAAATCGCTCTCGCTGGTGATCTTGCCTTCGTCCATCACCCGATCCTCTGCAGCGGCTTCGGCCCGCAGTCCCAGATGTCATCCAGAGCAAACGCATAGTGCGCACCCTGCCCCAGACCCTTGCTTGGTGCCACAGGCACACCGCGATGCGATTTTCCCACCACCGGGCGCGCAGCCAGCGCGAGGTATCTGAACGCGTCCGCCGCGTGCGAGTGCTGGTCGTGCTTGGGCTTGTTGCGGTAAGTCTGCGTCCGCTCGTCCCACTCCCGCATGTACGCACGCAGGTGCTCAACCCCCTCATACGTGCCGCCCTCATCGAACCAGCAGCGCTGGATCACCAGCCGCGCCGCCTCGATGCCGTCCTGCAGACTCATCTCCGGCACCAGCTGCGGCCGAATCCCCGCGGCCAGGAACTGCTCGATGATCGACTTGCCCGTCTGCAACGACTTCGCCCGCGCATCGTGCGGCAGGTACACCTGCCCCACCTTGTAGGCCCGGCTCTTCACCCAGTCGATGTAGTGCTTGACCGGCTGGTTGTCGTTCTCGTAGAACTCAACCACCCGATACCCGTCCGGCGTCTCCTGCCAGCCCCACCAGCTGCAGCTGTCGGTGTAGCCCAGGTCCGCCACCAAGTGCACCGGGAACGCCGCATCCACCGCGTGCTCGCCCACCCGCCCCTGCTCGTAAGCCTCCCCCACCAGCTTGGCGTAATACGCCCCAGGCACCGCCGCGTCGAAGCTGCACTCGTACTCAACCTCGAACGCCTCCTCCGTCATCTGCGCCTTCGCATCACGCAGCTCGTCCGGGTGAATGATCTGAGTCTTGGACGCCGGCAGCTCCATCAGCAAGTGCGTGCCCGGGTTCAGCCGCGCCTCCTCGCGCAGATTCCAGAACATGTTCTTGCCCGCAGGCGTGCCAGCAAAGATGGCCCAGCCGCGCCGGTCTGACAGGGCCGGACGCAGCACCGTGTACCAGGCACTCGGCCGGATCTGCCCCACCTCGTCCAGCACCACACCGTCAAAGTACATGCCCCGCAGCGCGTCATAGTTGTCCGCGCCCGCCACGTAGATCGTGCTCTCGCCCTTGTGGCCGTTGTAGATGCTGATCTTCAGCTCCGACTCGTTGGGCTGCTTGCTCCAAAACGGCTTCGTCAGCCCCTTCAGGTAGCTCCACGCCACCCGCTTGGCCTGGTCCCTTTGGGGGGCGAGATACGCAAACTGCGGCTTCGGCAGCGACGTCTCGAGCGCGCCCAGCACCAGGTCAGCACACATCGCCACCGTCTTGCCGGCTCTTCGGTGCGCGACGACAACCGTCCAGCGCTTGGCCCGGTTGTGCAAAGGCAGGAACACCTGCCGGGGTTGGTACTCCTGAAGATTCATGCCCGCGTCAGCCTCTGAATCTCACGCTCGACATACCACCGCGCCTTGCGCAAGTCCTCCACCGGGCTGCTGCTCTTCAAACCCGCCCTCCAGATGTACTTGATCGCGTTGCCACAGTTGAAGTTGAAGTGCTCCGTGATCGCAATCGCCTCCACCCCACTCGGATGCTGCGTGTAGTGCGCCGGGCGCTCGACAGGGTCGTGTTGCGGAATGCTCATCATGGTCTGAGGGGGTAGGGAGAAATGGGGGGGGGCCCCTGCCTCGACCCCTCCCCCCTCCCCCGCGCGCGACGGGGGGTGGGGGTCGGCCCGCGGCCTGCCCGCCCCTCCCCCGCCTGGCCCGGGGCAACTGCCCCGCGCCGATGGCCCTGGGACGCGTCAGAACGGCCCAGGATCGACGATCGAGGGTCAGTCGGTGCCACCGTAGCCACCAGGCCCGTCGGCGGCTCCTACGGCCTCCTGTGCGGTCGGGGTTTCGAGGGTGTCAGCGGCTTCGGCGCCTGTCTTCGGATCAATGATCTGGTACTTACCCCGCGAATTGCGTTGCAGATCAATGACTTCCGTCTGCTGCTCGACGGTTTGTGCCGTCGTTGTGCCAATCTGCCGCCCGCCCAGCCAGGCCAGCTCGAGCCTGATGCCGCCGTCGACGGTCTGGTTGATCTGCGTGGGCAGCACCTTGGCCACCAGGCCGCAGAACGCGGCCCGATCGCTCTGCGTGCCCTTGGCCAGCTGCGCCAAGTACTGCACGCCGCCGACCTGGTCGAACGCCTCGAGCACG
>Ga0222714_10001395_pt1 | contig 27240 bp, 38 predicted proteins | sample C33_3DmetaG_FD_165048 | JGI IMG/M metagenome (GOLD analysis project Ga0222714, IMG submission 165048) | Estuarine water microbial communities from San Francisco Bay, California, United States - C33_3D | ecosystem: Environmental > Aquatic > Marine > Unclassified | place: USA: California...
CCTTGTGTCTTGTGAAACTTTCAAAGTCATCCATCAACCACTGCATATGTCCTTCTTTGACATCCTGTGGTTTTTTCAAATCTGTTCTGCAACTTGCATTTACAGTTTCGTAGTCTGGCATTACGTTATACTGCTTTGTATATTCGTTAATGAATGCTGCTGCATCCTGCAACTTTCTATCAAACAATGTATAATCAAAAATACCCTGACAACGCACAAATGTTTCTGCGTCATTAAGCATCATTTCCAAATATACTTTTTGAACTTCGTAATCGTAATTTTTACTTGCCATTAATTTTTATCACCTTCATACTTAATTATTTTATTAGTATACACTCACACCATACTTGTGAGCAAACTTTTTTGCATCCTTTTGGTCATTAACCATAGGCTTTCCCTTAATGTTTAGGCTGGTATTCAGTAACATTGGACAACCTGTTTTGGCATACCATCTTTCCAATAATTCTCTTAGACCAGAGTTATCATTCTTACCAACTGTCTGCACTCTTGAAGTTCCATCAACGTGAACTATTGCAGGAAATTCATTTGGTTTTCGACACTTAGCAGTATATTGCATATAAGGACCAACTTCACCGTAAAAATATTCTTCAGCATGCTCTGCCAAAATTGCAGGTGCAAACGGACGATACTTTTGTCTTTTCTTAATTGTGTTCACTAAGTCCTTTGTGTTCTTTCCTCTCGGATCAGCAAGCAAACTCCTATTGCCTAATGCTCTAGGACCAAATTCTGCTTTGCCATTTGCCACACCAGCAATACTATTGTCCTTAAGTTCGCGGAAAAGTTTGTCAACAGGATATTCACCTTCTATGTTATAACCGAGATATGGACTCTTCCATTCTATATGTTTTTGTTTCTTGGCTAGTACTGCACCAACACTTGATCCTGCATCACTCGGATTAGGCATGATCCATACGTTATCATAGTAACTATATGCTCTGCTGTTTGCCTTACAGTTTAATGCACAGCCTCCCATGACTACTAAGTTTTTGCTTTTATACTCTCTAGAACAGTATTCAACTAGTCCTGAGAATATTTCTTCATAAATTTGCTGTGTTGCGGCAGCAATGTTTAACTTATCAGTCCACTTGTTAAGACCTTCGCGCCACCAATTGCAACCTCTGTGAAGATTTTGATTGAACTCAACGTTAGGAAAGTTCCAATGACTATGATCGCCTAGTTTAAAAAAACTTTCTCTCATGTTGTCATACAGTTTTTTGCTATCACCGTATGCACTCATTCCCATGAGAATGTATTCGTCTTCGTTGGCCTTTAGACCCACACGTTGAGTCATAGCACTGTACCATAACCCTATGCTGTGAGGATATTCTTGGCTAAAGACCTTGTGAATCTTATCTCCCTTTCCTTCCCATATGGTTAGGGTTTCAAATTCTCCTATGCTGTCAATGCATAATATAGTTGCATCATTATATTTGCTTGTATAATAACCAGCCGCTGCATGCGATTCGTGATGGCTACTGTAACTTATGGGTGTATTGATTCCGTATCCACGCAGATAAGTCTTAATGTTATTCTCATTCCAGTTCCAACCCTGTCCAGCAACTAATTGTCTAACAGTTTTCTTGAAGGGTTTTTCATACCATATGACTTCATTAGGATCTCCCCACTGTCGTGCATAATCTATTATAGACTTATTGAGATGAGGGTCATTTTTAAGTCCACTAAATCTTTCTGTATGGCTAGCAAATACTAACTCGTCATTATCAAATACTGCTAATGAACCGTCGTGACTATTTGCTGAAATACCCCATGTTATCATTTCAAGCCTTTGTACTTTTTATAAGCCTTATGTAAAATATAAAACCAAACACCGTTAATCATTGGCTCTACGATAGCATCTACCGCAGCAAGATTAAATGGTGCGCCTGTAATAAAGTTATTACATAGCATTGCAATAACTATATGACCGATCGTGTATATGATAGCAAGCGATAGGCTGCTACCACCTATTAGTCTTTTTAATAAATTAAAAATACCATCTCTAAACTCTGTCATATGCATTTACTTGTATATAAAAGGATCCTTTTTCCTTAGTTCTTGTATTTTCTTTTTCATCTTCCATTGAAAATACTTTTCTTTAATCCACTTCCACATTTTGTTTCTCCAACTTACTCTTTAGAGTTTTTCTAGCAACATTTATTTTTATAGATCCTGCTTGTGCTGTTTTAATTGCATCAACGGTTACAAACAACTTACCGTAACGTTGTACAGCATCAGCAACATCCTTAACGTCATCTTCCCAAGTAGGAAATGACACACTCCATCCGTATTCTATTGCCTTGTTTATCAGGTTAAGACCTGCTTCGTCTTGATCAGGAATGACAATAACTTCATGACCTAATCCTTGAATTATTCTATATTGCTGTTCGGATATGTTATTTGTTAACAGTGCAACTCCGTTTATTGACAAAGCATCAAATGGACCTTCTGTCACAAATATATATCTTTGATCTTCAGATTGCTCGTCAACATTAAAAACAAACTGTGAATGATGATCACTCAAATATTTAGGGCGGCCTCCCTTGACTTTTCTTGCAGTGTTGCCAACTATCTTTCCGTTGTAATAAAAAGGAACAATAACTCTATCAGCATAACCATCTGCAGGAGACCAATAAAACATTTTGTTTAGAGGATCAAATCCTCTATCATAAATGTACTCAACTACCTTTGCAAGATTATCTTCCAGTATAGAGTTACCAGCAAAATCAACTTCCATCCATTCACTGATAGGAAGGCTGTGTTCGGGAAGTTTCTTTTCAGTAAACGCTATCCTTACCTGTGATTCTCTAGGCTTGTAATCCGGTGATTCGGTTTTTAGTGCTTCGAATATCATGGCATTGATTGTATCTTCTGAAGCACCCAACCATCTACATAACGATTTAAATTTTTCTGATATAGGCCTACCAGGTTGCCAACTAGCAGTAAACTTACAATTGAAACAATTGTATATTACACCCAACTCGAACCTAATACCTGCTCTTTTTCTTTTATCTTGATTGTGTCCTCGATGATGACAACAGGGAGCATTAAAGGAAGTCCATCCACTCGGATTGGACTTTGCTCTCGCGGGAAGTAAAGATCGGAATGTGTCTACTACAAGTGTCATACTAGTATTATACTATCTATATAATACTTTGTCAACTGTTCCTGTGTTTGATGTGTCCGGAGTATGCTTAATTCTAAACCAATTGTACTTTCCAGTAACATTATGGTATTCTTTTGAATTAGCACTGGTGATATTAAAAGTTTGAATATTGGTCCAAGCACCCTCTATTGGTTTGGCACCTTCACCCAAACTTCCTTGTAATATTACTTCTCCTTGATAGTTGTTGTAATAAAATTGGAATGTGTGTAGGCTTTGTGGTGTGGACATTCTTGGATTGGCATCTATGTGACTGCTGATATAGAATTCTTCGTAACCCGTTGTGTTATAGTTTTGAGCAAAGTTTGGTCTTGGACTTTGTAATTGCGGGCCGCTTGATGGTTGGGCAGCAACATCAAAGTTCGCAATCTTTCTAAAAGTATCAACGGTTTTAGTATCGTATGGTTTTCCTTCCATTCCGCCTATTACTTCCAGAGATGCTATTGCACCATATTGGCTATCCATGAATAATGGTAACTTTGTTAAAACTTTATAATCTGTTGAATCAACATTTGATCTAGTTTCTTTGTGGAAACTGTAGGTATAATATCCCGGCTCGATAGAAAGCAATTCGTCTTCGGTAATTGTTACATATACTCTACCCACTGCTAAATCATCAACCGAACAATCCTTGCGAAGAACAAGATCACTGTTCTCTTTGTTCACGAGATTAAACACCACTATGCTGCCCGTTGCATTGAGTGCTTTCTGATCACTGTTTCTAAGTTGTAGATCTACCCTGTTATCAACGCCTCTATAGATCTTTAAATTACGATTGTATACCATATTGAATCTCTCCGGAGTCCAAGAAGCCGTGTTGTCACTTGTGTAAACATCCAACTTATTTGGATATAAATATATTGAGTTAATTTGCATATGCTTAACATGAACCTTTATACTATTTATCGATGAGAATAACAGAAAACTTACAACAAAACTGTCCATTTATCAGCGTATTAACGCATGCTGATAAGGAGTACGTTGGCATTATAATCAACCAAGATTCTAATGTTACGAGCTTCTATGACTATGAGCTCATACTAACGGAAGATCTCAAGAAGCGATTTTTAGAATTGGGAGAAGCCTGGTGGTGGGAATCAAATAGGCAAATACCCATCAATATATTCCTGCGAAATGAAATACACATATTCGAAGGTGCAATTAGGAATTTTAATACAAAAGACGTTACAGTTACTCTAGGACCTATTACTAGCCTAAACAATATAATTGTAAAAAGAATTAAGCGCAGATCTATTACTCTAGTCCGTAAACCTTCTTAAGACCCACATAAGTAAAATAATCAAGCAATAGAAAAGTAATGAAGAGCCCTTTGGCTGTTAATGCCATGCCAAATAACCAAGGTATGCCCACTAGGAAAATTCCCATACGTAAGAGATAACCTATTGCATAGAATTCAGGAACCTGCCAAAAGGGCCAAGTGCCTAATTTAGGTTTTTCAGGTTCTCTAAAATCGTTTACTTCGTAATTCATTGATGCCCGTAACTTATCTGTTCACAGATTAAATTCATTTGCACGACTATTGCTACAGCATAGGCAGTTGCATGTGACTTCTTAAAGAAGTATTCTTCACCTTCAGGTTTCTTCCATACCTCTGTCATAATGACCGGCCACGTCTGATCTATCAGATGTCGTTTTGCTGGCCTTATCATCGCTAGGACTGCTGCCAGTTGAGGTATCGTTGTCGGTTTCAACTTTCTCAGGATTTGGCCATGTCCGTTTACGTGAAACAGCAAGTCTGTGAAGTCGTCCTGCTCTAGTAGGTCCCATAGTGGTTCTGTCTCCATAAGTCTGTTAAGATGTTCTTCATTCTTTATTCCTTTGTACAAGGATACATTTAAAAAATCTATTTTAAACAGTCCTTGATTCTCTGCTTCTTCATAGGGGACAGAACATAAATTATTTTCTGGATCAAACGGAACTTCATGCATATAAACACCAGTGTTGTGTTTCACACTTTTTCCGTCTTCTACACGTTTTGCTCTAACGTGTTTGAAATACTCGAGTGCTTCGTCTCTGTCAATAAAATCTATGTCAATATCAGGCATGTTCTTTTAACTTTTTAAATTTTTTTTTCAAAAACCATTTATTGTCTTTAAAGTAATCATTAATATTATAATCAGTAACTACCTTTCCTGTCCAGGTAAATATTTCGTCTTTGTGTTTGTACCACATCTCTGTTACAAAATTTCTCCACACATTAGGCTTAAATTTATATTCATAAGTTTCCTTAATTTGAAAAGTCATTTTTAATTTCCTTCCATTGTTTATAAATTTCATAATCACCACTTGCAGTATAACACTGACCTGTTTCCATGTCAATGATTTTCCATTTTTTAGGACATTTAGTTAATATGGTCAAGTTTACTGGCTTGGTCAATTCTTCGACTTCTGTTCCATCTTGCAAAATTCTTTTTTTCATCGATCAATCTTTGCTTCTCTTATAACTTCTTTTACTAATTCGGTATCCGCAGGTAGTGCTTTAAACCTTTTGATCCAAAATGTTGGATTAATAAATGGTCCTATAATTTCTAATTGCTCATCATTTAACTTCGTTAACATTTCCTTCGCAGATTTTGAATTGAGCAATATCCAAGGACTAATTTTTCCTTCCTTGATGTGGTGCGTAATTCTATTAAGATTTGCATAACTGAAGTAATGATTCCAAGGAGCATTATTTGCATCAGCCCAATCCATCATAGTTTGTATCGATCTCTGTATCGCACCGTCGGCAGGTTCTAATTTTAGTAATTCTTCTAGGTAAGTATCATACAGTTCATCTCTGCACCAATGGTCTAATTTAACTCCACTCTTGATGACAAAATCTATGAATTTTTCTGGATATATGGGATTGGTATTGCTCATGAAACTACCAAATTTGACGAAAGCATTGTAGTACGGACTATCTACAAATTCGTCAAACGTTTTCTTCTTGCTTGTCTTTTGACTAATTTCATAAAATCGCTGATAGGTTAAAAGAGCCATCTGTACGTGTTTCTCATTTCGAGAAAGATGGCGTCTCTTTGGTTCACAGATATGAACCATCAGCGTTTTTTCTCTAGCGAAAGACTTTTCGCAATACCCGCACTTATAGTTTAATTCCATTGACTTCTTTTTTATCCCAGCCAAGTTCAGCACAATATTCTTTTATCTCTTTATCTGTAGTAATTTTTGAAAGAGTTTCTAGATCGGCAGTTTTCATGTTCGGAAAGAGCTTGCCTAGGAACTCCACTTTCTTATCTTTGGACTTGTTTAGTTTTAACCATTTGTGTGTGAACACATTCTTTGACTCGTGTCCGCAACTACAGGCCAATTGCCACAGTAATTTTGGATGCTTGTTTAAGAGCAAAAATAGGTTCTTATTAAAGCGTTCATTTCCTAGCAGTACAAAGTGTTCCTTTTCTTCTCGAGACCCTTGTACGACGCTTATATAGCGATTAAGCGTAAAGAAAACGATACTCTTACGTTGCTCTTCTGTAAGATCGTCCCAAACGTCCTTTCCGTTTAGATCAACGGCTGCCAAAATTTCATTTAATCTTAAACCTGCCTCTTTAGTCATCATTGCCTCTCGATAAGTTATATAACAGTTTAAGTTCTTTTAGTGAATTTTGCAAGCCCTTATTTCCCCTATTTGCCAAATGCTGGATTTCCGAAAAATCATGGTCATCTATGTACCAATCCGGATATTCTTTTTTTACAATTAGTGTGCGTTCACCTGTTTTGGTGTCTCTTTCAAACACTGTTTCGCCGCCATCTGGTGATTCGTATATCTTAGCCATTCTTCAACTTAGTTGTATCGACAACAAACAAACTTAAATTAGCAGAAATTATAGTTTTTCTAGAGTCAGTGGTATTTTTAGGAGATCTGTGTGGTGCTTTTGAATCAAAAATTATTATATCACCTTCCTGCACTTCGGGTTGAACTATTTTTTGTGTATCGGTATCATAAAATTCTGTAGAAATGTCCTTGTTAGGAAGTTCAACAAAATAAATCAAGGACCATTGGCATCCTCCGTGTGTGTGCCAATTGTGATTGTCATTTTTTTGATATTGTTGGAACCAAAAATTGTGAATTTCCCAGTTTTTGCAAAAATATAAATCCTTTATCTTCTCAATGCTAGGCGACACTGCATCAAAAAATGTGTCTCTATATTTTTTCTCGTCAATCCTAGTATGATAGTCAGTTACCGTGATAGTTTCGTCATTTAAAAAATGACTACTTGCTTGAGATTGAGATATTTCTCGAATTAACGAGTCCTTGGTTTCCTGATGATTAAAATTTCTTAGTACATTTATAAACATATCAATTTATATCAGACTGGGATTTCCTGTTAGTGAAAGTTTTCCTATATTTCCAACGTAATTTGGGTGCAATCTTACAATCGACGGTGTTGTAACCTGTATGTCAACGATAGCATCTCCGATTTGTTGATCGGCAGGAATAAAACCATTAACCTGTATCCAGTCTACAAGTTTTCTAGCAGCGTGTGGTTTAATAATATATCCATATGCTCCTCTCATGTAGTTTCCTGTTTGATTTTTTTCTAAAAACTTTGCTTGATGATTGTGATACTTGGTAATTTCTATTTCTTGTTGCTCTGTTACATCTAAAAACATAGAATCATAACTTTTTGAATAAGGATCATGATTGTCAAGTTTTAGTACGTCACTAAATCTGTCAATTATGTCGGAAGGAAGAGATTTAATAAAATATCCGTCGTGTTCTAAGATCAAATAAGGAACATTTTCCTCTTGGCACTGCTTCCATAGGTAGTAATGACTAAGGAAACATCCAAATACTCCTGCACGTCCTTTCTTAAATTTATATCTAGGAGAAATCTTTAATCTTTTTAAGTGTGCGGGATAATCATGACCGTGTATTGCATTAAATCGCAAAACATCAACGCCAAACTTTTTTGCTTGTTCTATGCATTCGGCAGCGTGTGTTTCAGAAATATCATTTTCTTTTAATGTTATGATATATGCCTTCATTTTATAAAATCTTTTAACTCATTTAGTTGAATATCGTAATTAGGAATGTTAAAATCTTTCTTGGTGTTAACAAGAATTTTGTTTACGGTCTTAGGTCCTACAGTTTTGTTAACTATCTTTCCAAGTTCAAATATTTCGTTTATTTTAACGAGCAAATCATACTTACTGATACTAACTTCATTGTTTACAACATGAATTATGCCTGTTAATGTTGGATCACTTATATATTCATCAATGCATTTTGCTAATTGAAGAGTTGTTAGTCCGTTCCACATTGCATTGGAGTAACCGCCAACTTCGTTTTCTGATTTGTTTACAAACCAATGAAATAAACCCGTTCCAGTTTCCTTAATTTCAGGACCAATGATGCTCATTCTAAACGTAACGTCTTTGTCGTTATTAATTTCACCAAGACTCTTAGATTTACCGTAATAATTTGTTTCTGTATGAACATCTTCTTCAAAATAATCTCCCTTGCTACCATCAAATACACAATCGGTTGATAAATGTATTAATTTAGTTTGCAAATTACTCAGGGAATGTGCTATTGCATGAGGAAACCACGAATTAATGATTGTTGCTCTGTCCGGGCGTTGAATACTATCCTGCACCAACAACCCAATGCAATTTATTACAAAATCAAAATTTTTAGATTGCAATTCTGTTAAAAAATTTTCTACCTGTTGCTTGTTTTCTATATCCAAGCAGTAGTCGGCGTTGGATCTTGCAACAGTAGTTACATCGTGATGAATAGATAGGTACTTTACAAGTACGTGTCCAGCCATTCCGTTAGATCCCAAGACTAAAATTTTCATAGAAAATTACCTTTGGAAAGCATTTCCTTAATTTCCTGTTTGTTAAGAATTTTAGTCTTTGATGAAAAGGATTCATATGGAAATGGTTCTAAATCTTGGTAGCGTATTGCTAATTTTTGATTGTATCCAACCGGCAATGTTAAAAAGTAGTTTTCGTCATAACAATAACTTAACTTAGACTCGTGGTGTGATATTAATGTTTCATCTAATTTCTCACCAGGGCGAATTCCAGTTTCGATAACGTCAACTTTTCCGTATTCGTCTATTAATACTTCGGCTAATTCTTCAATATAACAAGCAGGCATGTTCATAACAAATGTTTCGCCACCGATGCTATCAATGGAAGCCTTGAACAATAGATTAATTGCTTCTTCTAGTGTTAAAAAGAATCGTGTCATCTTTTTATCAGTAATAGTAATAGGGCCGCCTTTTTTAATTTGTTCTATAAAAAGAGGAATGACTGAGCCACTAGAGCCCATCACGTTACCACCTCTAATACAAACAAATCGTGTGTGATCGCTTAGATCGTTGGCTTGGATTATTGTTTTTTCTCCGACACTCTTGGTCATTCCGTAAAGGTTTATTGGTTCTACTGCCTTGTCTGAACTTACATCAATAACCTTTTTTACGCGGTTTTCAATTGCTGCTTTTACAACATTAATTGTTCCGTCTATGTTTGTCTTAATTGTTTCCTGAACGTTTATTTCACAAACAGGAACGTGTTTTAAGGCTGCTAAATGAAATATATAATCAACATTTTTTGTTGCATTATAGACAGCATCGTAATCTCTTATATCACCAATGATAAATTTTAATTTAGGATTATTATTAAATTTTCTTTTCATTAGTACCTGTTGTAACTCTCCTCGAGAGAAACAGATAATTTCTTCCACGCTATATTTTTCTAACAGCATAGTTGTTAGAGTCTGTCCCCATGATCCTGTTGCTCCGGAGATAAAAATTCTCGAATTATTAAACACTAACACCTCCTAACATGTTGATAATTTCGTTATTGTTGTAAAGTTTACGACCTTTAATAAAATTGCTAAAGGTTGTGTACACAAGAGTTTTGTCTTCTTCATCTAATACGATTTCAGTGGCTGGCATTTTAACCAAAGTAAATCCAAAGTTTTCGTCCATAGGATATACTTCAAAATTTGTTTTAGTTAGAAGATGATACAATACTTTGTAAGAGTCAGAACATTTATATGACTTAGTATACTTCCTTCCCGGAGGTATCATGTCATGCATTAATACCCATTCGTTACAGCACTTAACACTGTTATTAAAATCTCTAACGACAAAATCATAATCATGATTAGCATCAATGAAAACAATATCATACTTTTTCTTTTTTTGCAGTCTTTCAAAAAATTGATCAGTAGTTCCAGTAAACGTGCCGTTGCCGTTAATGTCTACTGATTCTTTAAGATGACATCTTATTTGATTAAAGTTTACTCCGTCATTGACACCTAACTCTAAATAAGTCTTATTTTCAATTCCGGGTAAATTATTAATGATTATGCTACTCATATCCTATCTCCAATCCTTCGTATTTTTTAATTTTTTTACAGAGTAATTTTGTATAACTCCAGGGTAAGAAATGAGTAGAGATGTTAGGACCAAAATTATAATTTAATTTAACTTCGTCTAATCTTCTGTACGTCTTACTATCGGTTTCATTAAGAAACCATTTGTTATAAAAATGCTTTTTAGAAAGAGTATGATTCCATGAAGAGCTACTTTTAATGTAGCCCACTTCTTGGCTTAGATACATTGATAAATTTGCTTCTCTTAATCTAATATAAAAATCGTCATCTTCCCAACAACCACCAACATATCTTTCATCCATGGGACCTATTTTTCTAAACAATTCTTTTTTAAATCCAAAGAATCCAAAACGATACATGCCAACAAATGCATATCCTTCCTCAATTAGTTTTACGGTTTTCTGTATATTCTCATCGATCGGTCTCATCTTATCTGACATAAGAATAACGATTTCAGTGGTGCAAGATTCTACACACCGGTTTACTAGTTGTGAAAATGATTCAACTCCGGTTCCATCAAAGAAAGTAACACGCTCACTAATTAATCCGCTAATTACATCCTTATGTAAATTAGGTTTGTTAGAAATTAGAAAACACGAATAATTTTTTATCTTTTTTGCCACTAGTAGGTCCTTACGGTGTAACTCGCTTTTAATGTAGTACAATCTTTTACAGAAGGACTGCGCATGGGACGTTTTCTGTCTCTGATTTGTCCTATCAAATCTTCATTTGGAGTGAGGAAGAAAACTGCATCAAATTCATTATAATATTCTAAAGCTCTATAGTCAAACAATACAAATTTATCAAAATCTTTTAGTTGTTCAATCTCGATTTTATCAATACTGGTAGGTATAAGTATTCCTTCTTTATTTTCTTCTACTGTTTTAATATGCCGTAGATCGTCTATAACTGCATATCCGCTGTCATTTAACTGATTCCATGTTTCTGTTCGCATAGTAGATTTTCCAGATAGTGACTTTCCAACTACTGCAATTTTGTTGTATCCTAAACTTGTAAATAATTCCTTTGCTTCGTCGCTTGTTAACACATCTCTAGTACATCTAAAGAACGGACGATTAACAGGAGTATCGCCTTTATAAATTATTTGTGAAAAATCTGTATAATCGATAATGTTCTGAAAATATTTACTAGAAGGTTGCTTTCCGTGTCCCTCAAAGTACATGACTTTTTCTGTTTTAGCACACGCTCTAGAAAGAATACCATATCTATTTTCAAGTTCGTGGGTGTCAATGATAGCAAGAAACATAACAACATCTTTTTTAGATATGCTGTTCCAGAAAAAATTACTATCAAGATCGTCAACTACAAAATTTACATTGGATTGTAATTTTTCTTTTATTTCGTTTGCATTTGCAACTGCCGTTGCATCAAACTCAACACCTATTACATTCTTTGCACCCCATTTCTCTGCTTGGAATGCCATTTGTCCCATGTTACAGCCTAGATCGATTACGGTTGCATCTTTAAAATCGTTGACATCATAATGCGCAATTCTGTCATTGACTTTTCTTGTGCCGGTTATTCCTAATTCTGGTATATCATGATATTCGGTAAACCAGTTATCTCTCTTCTGTCCGATGTTTTTCTTCCCCATGATTAATTTACTTCCTCGGTAAAAGAATCCAACGGAAGCAACAGTAAGATTTTTTTCATTATTTTTTAACCTGTGTGCCTACAGTGCGTCTTACAATGTCATCGTGATTAAATTCTGCCCAATATAATTCAAATGCCACACCATCTTCAACTCCTTCAAATTGATGTATCTTGCCTGGCTTCACTTGTGTAAATTCTCCCGGGCCTAGGATAGTTTCGTCAACCAGTCCGTCTTGATCTCCAGACTGCCATACACGCACAATCATCTTTCCTGATTCTACAAAGAAACCATTCCATTTGTATTGATGCTCGTGTTCTGAACATTTAAATCCTTTTTTAAACTCAATACGGTGAAACTCTAGCACACCGTTTGCATGGATCAATTCCGTCTGACCCCATATCTTACCTGCTTTCATAGTCATCCTTTCTTCCTTGCTCTATGGCGTTATTATATGTAATTATCAGAGTAAGTTAGCCAATTCAACTACTTCTGACTGTCTGCTTATCTCTTTGACAAAATAAGCACAAGGTGGATTAGGTTCGTCGTGAAGCGGAATAGTTAATAATTGACCGTTCTTCATTTTTGGAAAATACCATCTTACGTCCTGATAGATATTAATAATTTCTACGGGCATAAACTCGCATCTATATCCTTTAATGGGATTAATTACAAATGCTTCAAACCCACGCTCATTAATAGAAGTTAATGGAAGAACTTCAGGATCGCTACCGCAATCGCTATCTCCTACTAGGATGCACCAATCAAGTGGCATTTGAACTTCGTGTCCGCCAATCTTCATTAGTATAGCCGGACTATTAAAAGATTCTAAAAATATAAGTGGCTGAAAGAAAAAGTCTGGATTCTTTGGGTCAGAATTATCTAACACACTAAATCTAGCATCTTCAGAAACTTCTTCTGGTAATTCATTAAGGTCAAACGCCTTATTATCTAATGTTAATATTCTCATTGGTTCTCCTGTAAACCTGGGTATGTTTTTTCATGTCTGGCTATCCAAACATTATCGGGTCCTACTTCGTAAAATCCAATAACGTCCATAACTGCTTTTTCAACGGACGGATAATCTATATCGTGTCCCATCATCCAGCCATCATGTTTTAGTTTAGGCATCCAGGCAATTAAATCTTTTCTTACATTTTTATAAGTATGCGAAGCATCTATAAAGAAAAAATCTAAACTGTTATCAGCAACAAAATCTGGAGATACTCTACTATCGGTTTCATAAGTTTTTAATCTATGTCCGTATTTCTCCTTGACCTTGTCATTAAAAAATTGTGTAATATCCTTGTCTATGGCATACATTTCACACATAGGATTGTTGTCTAGAATATGGAACGTTGTTTTTCCTGTCCGGACACCAATTTCTGCACCTAATTTAAGATTATTGTTTTTAACAATATCGCTTAAAAAATGTTCTCTCGTACCGCTAGTTTCTGATGTATACTTAACAATCAAATCTAACTTTTCGTTGTTAATTACTTTCATTATTGTCCTCATAAAAAGCAATTGTATCACTCTTATATTTTTTAACGGTAAATCCTAAATCTAATAGAAATATAATTGCTTCATCTGCTTCGTTTCTTTTATTCTCAAACATGATCGTCGGTCTGTTCTTTTTTAAAGTTTTTACAGCACCTTTGATTACATTAAGTTCGTATTGTTCTGTGTCAATTTTTATAAAATCGACATCATTAAAAAACTTATAATCGTCCAATCGTTTTACTTGAACTTCAAACTTTTCTCCATCAGTCCAATCCTTGTTTCTTAATTCAGAAATAGATCCGTGTTCTGGATTTTGTGTTTCGCTGTTTACAATTAGTGTTTTAATTTCTTCACTATCTCCTAATGCAACATTATAACATTCTAAAAGTTTATTACTAGAAAGTTCCACAAAACTTTTTGGATTTGGTTCAAAACAAATAATTCTTTTAAACTTATCAACATACGGAAAAGATGTTTTTCCATTACTTGCACCTATGTCAATATATGTACGGAAATTTTTTATCTTAGGCATTGCCCAATCATCTATTTTAACTTCGCTCATGTATCCACCTTTGTTACTGTGTGAGGATATTTTGCTTCTTTATAGAATCTTTTTCTCTCTGTTAAATGTCTTTTTGCATACTTACAGGTAGAAGTAATATCCCAAATCTGTACAAAATCCTTATCCTCTGCCTTTCTTATTCCGCGCCCAATGCTTTGAATAACACGGACAAAACTTTTCCCGGGTTCAATAAGAACCAAATTAAAAATACGAGGAATATTAATACCAACAGCGGCAACCCCATAAGTAGCAATAATAATCTTTCCGTCACTTGTTTTAATTTCGTCATATTGTTCTTTTCTATCGTCTAGTTTCACATCGCCTTTAATAAATGTTGCTTCGGGAATATTCTTTAACAGTTTATTACCTGTATCGATTCTATTAACTAGGACAAGAGTATTACCATTCTTAGCAACGGTATTAATATGATTAGCAATGTATTTTAAACGCTTCTCGTCGGTCACTAACCAAGTATATTCTTCTTGGTAACTTCTAAACTCTTCAATATCTTTTGTTTGTAAAATTTGAATATCAAGTTTTGCTAATACACCCTTTTCTTGTAGGTCGTGTGCTGATACGTTGTTAATTACTGGTCCTATACTAGCAAGGATTCCTTGAAACTCCCATTTTTCCTTAGGCACAGTTCCTGTTAAACCCCAGCGTATAGGAGCATTCCTAAAATTTACTGTAAGTAATTTTTTAAGAACATCTGCCTTTGCTTGGTGTACTTCGTCTATGATAATTGCTCTTACACCTTCTGTAAATTCTGCAAGAGTTAGTGTATCACTGTCGTAACTTTTCTTGTCAAGAACATTAAGACTTTGCCAAGTACAAATAGTATGTGTATGATTTAATTCCTTGCGATCACCAAAGTAAACACCTACATCAAGTCCTAAATTTTTGTAATCTTCTTCAGTCTGAACAACAAGGCTCTTGTTTGGTACAATAACCATTGTGCGGCCATAAGGCTCACATAAATGCGAAAGGGTAGCAGTCGTAATAGTCTTACCGGCACCTGTTGCAACCTCCTGTAACGATTGTGGATTTTCTAAAAATTGATTAACGACATCGTATTGATAGTCACGCAACACTATAGGTTGTCCTGCCTGTTGATGTCCTTCGGGCCAAACCTTTCCCTTGTCAGCCCAGTAATTTTCATCAATTTTACTAAAGTCAAACTTATGATGCTCTCGCTGATCTATTACCTCAATATCATATCCGTCATTTTCAACTATAGGAAGTGCAACATCAAGATGTGCCAAGAAACCGTTTCCACCAATTCCAAAGAAACTAACAGTTCCGTCCCAGCGTCCTAGTTTGAAAGCAGGCATGTGTCGTGCATAAGGAAGATCGTATTTTAATTTGTTAGCGATCTTCCTTCTAGTCTCGACAGCAAGTCCTTCGAACTTGATGTTTACTTCGTCTTTTATAATAAGTTTACAGTTCAACTATATCTTCCTTATCTTTAACAGGTTTGTATTCTCCAATAAAAACAACGCATGGGTGATTATTAAACATCGCCCTTGCTGTGGAATTCATACCCGGTAATAATTCATTTGTAGCAACTATTATAACATCATTTACGTCTTTGAACAACCACTTTGCTGGCTTCTGTTGGAAGATTAGGAACTTTGCGTCCTGTATTTTTCCACCAAAACCGCTTTGATTGACCCATTTGTTAAAATCTGGATTCTCTTTATTGCTTGATCTAAAACAAACTCTAAAGTCAGTCCTGTCATAACCTAGTTTTTCTATTTCAAAAGCAAGATGCCTAATCCAATCTTCTGCACGCTCGCTTCTTTCCAAGATCAATAGTATCTTACCCTCAACTCCGTAAGACAATTGTAAAAATTGTTCTATATCTCTAGCGAAAAAGCGGTTTCCTTTATTACTTGCAATTTTTTCAAAAACGTTATTTGGTTTTTCGTTATATATGTAACCCATGTTCTTTGCTAGAATTAAATCAGCAGATACTTTATTAGATTTGTGACTATTAAAGTAATCCAGGGCATCCTCAGGAGCATTCCTTAGGAATACTTGATTGTTTTCAATAACAGATCTTCGTTGATGAAATTTTTGATTTTGCCAAATTTCCTCAACATTTGATAATGCTTCCATAAAAGATTCGTCGATTTCAAAATCTCTTTCTTTACAAAAATCAAATACAGGCATTGAGTTATAATCGTAGAATTTTAATTTTCTAATTTTCCTTTCTCTGTCCCATTGGCTTGACTGCGATGCCCATCCTTGTTGAGAAATAATTTCTCTATCAAATTCTTCCTTTAACTGAAATGGAAATCTAAAGCACATCCATATTTCTTTGCCATCCTGTTCAACCCAGACCTTCTTTGACTGATCTATAATTCTAAAAGAATTTTTCCAAAGAGGTTGTTCTAAGTGAACTATGAAATCATAATAGGGCTGGCAGGTGTTTCTATATTTTGTTAATATTCTGAGTATGTACTTTGCTTGATTTTCAGTTAGTTGTGCATTAGAATTTAGACTAGTATAAAAACTTACAGCGGCACTCCTATCATTAGGCTGCATGAAAATTCTATTCGTCGACATTGTGTCGAAGAATTTCAAAAATATATCTTCAATGTAGAATGGTTCTTTCATTCTGTTATTATACTATCTCTGTTAACAAAAATCAAGAGTTTAGTTGTGCTAAAATATGATTTTCTAATCTTTTAATAGGAATGCCCTTGGATATTTCTTCCACGGTCCACTCGGTATGTGCTACCTTGACTAACCAATCCTGCCTATCGGGCAATACAGGATTTAGAATATTTTCAAATGTATCAGATACAGGATATGCTAGGCTAGACGAATCACATATGATAGGAGTACCTGCGATAGCAGCATGGATTGGAACTCCGCTGTTATGATTGATTACACAATGATAATCATACCGTATATCAAAGTCGTCATAGGTTCCATCTATCTTAACTGGATTTTGCCTTATGACATTTTTAAATTCGTGTTCTATTCCAGGCATTGGTGATCTTGGATGTGGTCGCAAAACTATTGTTTGATCTGTTTTTTCTCTTATTCTTTCGACAACAGAATACACCCAAGAATCTACGGAAGGCATCCCTTCCCATTGCAAACTCTTAGAATGCTGTGTTGCAACTAGTATACTCTTTGATCTATATTTGTTTTCTTCCTTGAGATATATTCCTAACTCAGCAGGACGATCGATATCTAAATTAGCATCATTTCCAAATATTCCTAAACCGTGTATATGATTTAGACATATTCTCCACGTTATGTTTCTCTTCAGATTTCCTACTTCTATAATTACAATGGGTTTATTGTTTTTCCTGGCATTTTCAAAAATTAACTTGTTAGGTAACATACGTCCGTTCCATAACACCGACCAGATGACTGAAACATCCTCGTTATCGCTAACGACTTCGTGCCCTGCATGTTTGAGACCTTGCTCAAATGCATTGAAAATGTCTGGACTGTTTAATGCACCGTGCTCTCTGAAAAGTTTGAACCGCATGTTCTCTCCAATAAATATAGTAGTATTTAATGGTTTAAGATGAATAAATTTAAAAAAAGAATATCAAAAAACGTAAAAAAAGTTCCAATTGACTGCCTAGTTGTTGGTAACGGATTTGGAAACTTTGATAATTTACTAGAAATGTTTAATACAGTGTTCGTCTATGAAACTGACATAACAACCAAATCAAGAAATCTAGTTTTTAGAAAAACTATTGAAAGTACCTTTGATTTGAGAGACGTTACTGCTATTTTTATAGATTTAGATAAATTACATATAATGGATCAGTTGTCGCCATTAATAACTAAAGTTGAGCCAGACATTTTTATAGAAGGCGAGGAAGTAATTCCTAAAACTCAAAGTAAACTGTTATATCAAATAGGATATAAAGCAATAGCACAATTAGGTTGGTGCCATCAATGGAGTAGATTAAAGTGAGTATAACCGTAGTAACAACTTTCCATAAACAAGGATATGAACAATACGGAAAAAGGATGATTGAATCCTTTTTAAGAAATTGGCCTGCAGAAATAAAACTTTATGTGTATGCTGAAGATTGCACAGTGCAAGAGTCTGCACCTAACTTAATTGTAAAGAATCTTCATCAGGCAAGTCCTGAACTTGTTGCTTTCAAGGAGAGATGGAAAAACATTCCCAAGGCAAACGGAGACGTTAGTTCTGATCCAATTAGAAGTAAAAGAAAAGATTCAGGAAAAGGGTTTAAATGGCATGCAATAAGATTTGCACACAAGGTATACAGCATTTTTTCATGTGCCAAAGAATGTAATACAAAATGGTTGATGTGGATGGATGCAGACACTTATTGTCATAGTCCTATAAGTTCAAAGCAACTAAATGGACTTCTTCCTGGCAAGCAAGAACTTTGTTACCTAGGACGAAAAGGAAAATATAGCGAATGTGGACTTTATGCTATGAACATGGAATCACAAAGTACTAAAGATTTCTTGACAGAATTTCAAAGAGTATATGACGATGCGGAAGGTCAGGGTGGAATATTTTCAATGATTGAGTGGCACGACAGTTTTGTCTTTGATGTTGTTAGACAAAGATTTCCTAACCTTAAACAGTATGATTGGGCAGCATCTTTACATGATTTAAGACCACGACCTGGTATGTCTAACGGTGAAGGACATCCTCTTATAAACTGCGAATGGGGTGCGTATTTAGATCACCTTAAGGGCGGAAGAAAGCAATTAGGTAAAAGTAAAAGAGACGATTTAAAGGTTCCTAGACCAGAACCGTATTGGCAACAGTTTAAATAAACTTTCTAAAAAACTGCCATGCTTCTCCGGAACGCAGTTCATCAAAGTTCCAATGACACATTGATAATTTTTCTACCCAAGCCTGTCTTTCAAACATCTTTGGATCTTCAATCCTTTTAAGATTTGTGTTGCACACACCGAACGACTGGCTAATTTCGACCTGAGGGTCTGTAACAAAAGTTGGAACTCCGTCGATTGCACTAGCAATACTAGGTGAACTGTTATAAACAATCGATGCCCAAGCGTTAATAAGGTCTTGTCTAATATGGTTTTTACTTAATGTAATATGTTTGTATTTTCTAAATATAGACTGATCAAACCATCTCTGCCATTTTTTATCTCCAGGGTGGACTCTTATAACAATGGGTCTGTCTGAAAAGGATCTTACCTTCGCAACAGTTTCTAACAGCCATTGATTAACAGATAATCCTTTCATACTCCAGCCACCATTTCTTTGACAACAAATTAGTATATGAGTTCCTTGTGTTCTCCAAGGTTTAAGTGATAGTCCTAGATTAGCACTTATCTTTTTCCATCTTAGCGGATCAACTTCGGTATCAAAATAAAATCCAGTTGTAGGAAAAACTCCATCAAAACTATATCTTAGATATGTCTTTGTATTTCCAGGATCTGCAAATAAAAATAAGTTACTATCAACTATCAAAGAACGCTTTCCATTTTGTTTTTGCATATCAATTGCGTTTTGTCTTAGAGTTAAATGCGGAACTCCTTTCTTCCCGTCCTCATGCACGAATCCTTGTACAAATGCCACATCACAAGGAATAGCATTCATGCCTCTGTGATCAACACCTTCGTCTCCCGAAGCTCTTACTCCTTGTAGAAAGTTATCTAAAATTAGAGGCTTTTCTGGATTATTATTGTTTGGCGGAATTCCACCATAGTATGCAACTGCTTTAAATTTTGACATGATATTTCTCTATAATACGTTTTGCTGTTCCGTTCATTAATTCTTCTTTTGTGAATTGACTATAACTTAACATACAAAGCCAGTCGGTAATTTTTCCATAATATAGATCATTGATATCAGAAAGACTGTTTTTTGTAATGGGATTAGTAATGTGTTTTCCTAATGTAATTGCCGGAATACCTGCCCAAATTGCTTCAGTTGTTGCATTAGAATTAATGCTTATAACACAATAGTAATCCTCATTAAGTAGTTCTTTAAATAAATTAGTTCTTTGATTTAAAGGTGCTTTTTCTCTAAATTTGATAGGCTTATCTGTATACTTCCTTAATTCTGCTTCCACATCGTATTTCCAAGTTTTTAAATCGCAATGAAAAATACTTGCAGCAAACGGACCCGGTTCAATGACATATATAACATCACCGTTCTTTCTCCACGGAACAGGAAACTTAACGAAGTTCTCTAGCCTAGATGTAGGAGCATCAAAGTATTCACCATAGTGTAAATGATTTCTCACTAGTCTATGCCATTTTTTATTGGGCTCTAAAAAGTTTGTATAACCGCTATCTATAAACCAAAAAGGATAATTGTTATCTATTTTAGTGACCAACAGTTCTTCGTTACCTACTGTATTTCTAATTAAACAATCTTGATCATAGGAAACAAAATCTTTTCTTCGTATAAATGTTCCGTTTGAGTCTAAACTTAAACCTGTTCCCTTGACAAAATTTTTATATTTGCTGTTTTTATAATTTTCAAATATAGTTTCTAATCCTAGGGTGTTAATAATCTTTTCAAGATTTTTATGTATTGTGTTAAAATCACTATTTTTCTTTTCTTTCAGCCAATCTCTTATGTAAGAATAATAATTTTCCATGTCCTTGGCTATCGCTTTTTTTAATTTATTATAGAACTTTTGTTTGGTATTATCATCCCAAGAATGTTTTGGTTTTACATAAACTTTTTTATTATCTAGTTTTCTTGCAACTTCCTTTTCGATGAACAATTGTTTTACATAGTTTACATTGTCCTCAGGCACAGGTTGTTTTTTTGCATCGCGATGTGTATCAACAAGGCTATGTAAAAAATTTGCAATTTCCTTATCGTTTAAAAGTAGTTTCATGAGTATTTCTCTGTAAGTTCGTATGCCATGCCATTTAAAATCTCTTCCATGGTAAATTGTCCGTATGCTAAGTTCATGCATTGCCTTTCTATTAAACTAGGATCAGGTTTAAATGGATTAGAAATAGTTGAAATGTCGGAACCTGCAATGGGTGTGGCACAGCAAGGAACACTCACTGTTGCAGGAACACCATATGCTACCGATTCTAGTGCTGCTATACTATTAAATGCTACAGTAACAGCAGTTCCGCTATCTAGTGCATCATATATGGAATATGTATTATTACGATCACTTCGTGAACCTTTTATTCGTACTTCTACAGGTAACTTACTAAATTCTTTTAATTTATTTTCAGTTTCCTTAACCCATTCGTCATAATTTACATTATAATATTTGCAGGCCTTTGGATTAGGCATTACTAGTAATATTTTTTTATTGTAATTTTTCCAGCCCTTCCATTCTAATCTAGGATCTTGTTTAATTAATTGTTCCCAACGATCGCTTGGTACATTTCTAATAATTGAGTGCTGATTCTCATTCTTAACTACTCTGTGCCATATTTTTTTACCACTTGGATTTCCTTTACTTGGAAAATTTCCTAAGTATCCAGTATCTATGTAGTAAAAGTCTCTTCCGGTTTCGATACATCTATTCACGTGATCTTTTTTAATAACGCCTCTCAGTACCAAGGGCTTGGAAGTTTCGTTGGTGTCGGTAGTAAGCCTATTTCCTGAGCCTATTACTAATGCTTCTTCTAAAGAGTAATCTTTCATAATTACTTCATCATCTCAAATAGTTCTTTTTTCCACAGATCAGAAAATTCACATTCTCTATAGTTTTCAAACCAAGGGCCGCCTTCTGTATAGTGTATTAGTTTAGGCGTTTCATAATCGTCATAAACTCCAACTAGGTAATTCCAAGTATGATCCAATTTTCCGATTTCTTCGTCTTTCAACCAACTAAATCGGTGCATATACTTTCCAGTTGTTTCAAGATTATTGATTAAGTCAGTAGTTACAACCTTATTACTAGGATGACCGCAGTTCCATAATACAACACTTGACCAATTCTTACGTGGATATACTGTTTGTTTTTGTCCATCCATTTTTACACCTTCTTGTACTTTGTAATCGTGATGGACACACATAACAGCATACTTGTCGTCTGCTTGATCAAAAAGTTCCTTGATGTCTGTTGTAAGGATCATATCACAGTCCATAAACAATGCCCAGCCCTCAAAATTTGTAAGTTCTGGTATAAGGAAACGTGTAAAAGTAAATTCTGTGCTTGCAAGTTTATCTACAGGTCTAGTGTACCATCCTGCATCTCTTAGTTCTTGCTGTTTTAGCGGTTGAACATCCGCATTTGGCTGTTTACTTATAATACTGTGTTTACATACCTGATATGCAATGTCTTCTCTTGTGTCGTATCCTACAAATACTTTCATTTTTCCTCCAACATCCTTTTGGCTTTGCCTGTTTGTAACTCGCTTATATGGAATTGACCATACGCTAGGTGACAACCCCATTCAAATAATTTATCTCTATCGGGATAGTATGGAGTTTCAATCTTTGATAGATCTTTTAAAGAAACTGGTGCCGCTGCTGTTTGAGGTGCTAATGCAAATACTGGAATGCCATGAAATATAGACTCGACTGCTGCGTTGCTATTAAAAGTTACAAGTGCAAATACGTCATTGTCTAATGCATCTTGTAATGTATCTGTAGTTAATCTGTCTAATCTTAATTTATTTCTTTTTCTAACTTCAACAGGTCTGTCGGTATGTTTTTTAATTTCCGTAATTGTTTCTGCGACCCAATTGTCATAATCAATACCATAAAATTTCATAGGTTTTTCATCAGGTGCAGCAATTAATATTTTTCTTCCGTCTTTCTTCCACGGATTAAATTTTTTTCTAAATGCTTCAAATCTATCTGCAGGTCTTTTAATTATTTCGTCACCGTGCTGTAAATTATTTTTAACTATTCTATGCCAATATTTCCAACCGTTGGGATTGCTTTGAGTTCTCTCATTTCCAAAGTATCCTGTGTCCATGTAATAGAAATCTCTTTGATCTGCCCAGCACTTGAACATAAATTTTTTCTTCAGTATTCCTCTTAACGCTATGGGTTCGTCGGATTCATTATAGTCAAAAAGGTCAGGATCAACTGGATCTGATCCGCAACCCCGAGCAAACATATTCATATAAGGGTCGTCTTTTCCTTTACTTAAAAAAATCCATTTGCTCATCTTCTTTCTATATCCTCTTCAACGCAGGCTTCGCCGTATTGAACTTCTAAAATGTGTGCTAGGTCAGTTCCCGGATTTGATGCTTTGTGCCAAGTTCCTACAGCAATATCGTAACCCTTTTTTAATGCCTTTAATGTTTGTTGTTCTTTTCTTTCTTCCCATTCAGTAACCATGCTAACTGTTCCTTTTAGGACATACCACATTTCGCTGCGTTTAAAATGTCGTTGATCCGATAAACTCTTTCCTGGTTCGATTACTAATTCCTTGACTTTGAATCCATTTTGTGGTTGATCATCTAACACTCTATACCAACCCCAATTGCGTATAGTTTTGGGTGATTTCCATTCTGTTAGGATCCAACTCGAACTGTTCTTTTTGTCCGCGCCGCCGACACTAAATTCAAATGATAAATTTTGATCTGTGTGCGACATTTCTGGAATATTAGTTGATGTTCTATCTCCGCCGTTGGCAAAGATAATGTGTGCTTCTGGATATAACAGTCTAGCATTATTAATCGCTTCTAAGGCTGAACCATCAGTATCATCAAACAAAAAGACATTATCGACCATTTCTAAGTGTCTAATAATTTGTGTTCGTTCGGTGCTTGGCATGAATGCTTTGCCTTTTTTGCGTTCGAGCCATCCGTCCGAATTAATACCAACTAACAGTTTATCCCCTAGTTGTTTTGCTGCTTTTAAATACTCAATGTGACCTGAGTGTATAGGGTCAAACCCACCAGTAACTAACACTATTTTCATGCTAGTATTTATATGGTCAGATAATTATGAAAATATATTATGGATTAATTAATAAACCCAAGAAACAAAAGAATATCTCGTTCCTTTGGTAATTGTGTCTACTCGATGGGGATATAAAAATAAACTAGGAAATATTAACAGATCGCCTTTAGACAATGGTATCTTTGTATCTGTAAACATTACAAAATCACCGCCGTCGAAATCATCGTTGAGCAATCCTACTACACTCAACGTTGGAATTCCTTTTATTTCCCCGTCAAAACAAGCATGAATATGGTCAATATGTTCAGTCATTAATGACGATTCATTATAGATATTATATTTTGGAACAGTAAATCCATTCCAACTCTTGTGCCAATCAAAATTATAATGATTGTAATAATCATTAACTCCGTTCCAGACAGCCTCCATTAACGCTTCTCTAGTTTTAATTGGAACCGCATCCGAACCTTGTATCTCATAACGCTCTTCTTCGCCGGGATTAACCTTTTGTTCGCCCTGATAGTTTAGAAAGGTTGCTTTTTTTGCATTAAGGTTAGGAATATCGTTAATAGTATCATTACAAATATCAGATGATACTCGATTTTGTAAAACCATTACATAATTGTCTAAATTTTTTTGCATTACAACCTGTTCAATAATTTTTTTGTTGATTCAAGAAAAGACTTCATGTCTCTTCTAAATTCTTTGTGTGCAAGATAACTCCACGCTGTAGAAACATACTTATCGTTATCATTTGCCTCTTCAACAATTAGGTCAACATCTAAATTTCTATTAATAGGAATTAATTGACAAAGCGGAGTTCCTGCTTTTATTAAAATTTTATCATTGAGTTTATGCCAAAATAATTGAACATTAATTTCTATCTGCGTATTACAATCTATAATTCCGTGTGCGGCAGTAAAAATATTATGATCGGGATACGGAACTGGCATTTGTAAGAAAACAATATCGCTGGTGCTTGATATTCTCCATCCGGTTTGTATTTTAACCAAACACTCTAATGTGTCTTCTCTAAATGGTAAGAATTTTGATAACTGATCTGCTGAGTGAGATCCAACATAAACATCAGGAAGACCATACTGTCTTACATCTATTGGACAAGACCAATCGAAGGCTTTTTTATTTTCTATCTTCGTTTCAATTACAAAGTCAATAGGTGCTGTAATTATAAAACCTTTCTTAAACAGTTGCCCAATTCCAGGACATCTGCTAGTGCCACCGAATAGGTATTCATCTGGTTGTGAATTATTTGCAGTCGTCTTGTAATCAATTGCAGATTTTTTAAACCATTCAAATGGATAGTCTTGTGATCTTACTACAGGATGAGAAACTTCAACACCAGGAAGTAAATTTACAAATCTTGCTTTTGTCTTTTTCTTCCAAAACATGTTAAAGTGTTGCGTCATCTAATCCAGCAGTTCTTAGTTTTACAATGTTTGATAACTGCCATTGTTTAATGTCGAGACCCTTAATAATACCTAACCATTTATTACGTAGTAAGGCAAATTCATTAATAATCTTTTCAAAATCAACAACGTCTGCTTCGCCGTCTACAAACTTCTCAGCATCTCTAGAACTTAATGAACGTTGATAATTTTCAACATATCTTCTAAAGTGAGATGCTCGTAAACGACGAAGTTCTATGTTAAGATATTCTAGGATCGCTTCAATTTCTTGAAGTTGGCTAAAACGAGTTTCAACAGTTGCTGGCATTGTTGCCGCAGCCATTTCAATTCTACCTCTGATGTTAGTTTCTTTCTTGGCTTCTATTAGTTCACCTTCGAAATACTTCACAGCATCAGGTATAGTTGAAATGTCCTTAGAAACTCTATCGTACCAATTCATTTAATTAATCGTCCCATTCGTCATTGTCACCGGGTTCTTCATCTATTGCGTACTCGATTGCTGTGTCAAGATATGTGTCGATACCCATCATGCCTTCGAGTGTTGATTCGGAAATTCCGTAATCAAGCAACGTGGTTATGTATTCCGATGCGGCCTCCTGCTTATCCTTGTCAGGAATGCGTTCGCCTAACACATTCCAAATATCAGCAAGTAGATCCTGATTCATATTTTTACTCTCCATTGACAGATTCTGTTTCTACCTCCTTAACGGTTTCTTCTGCATCTGCAATGTCTGGCTTGTTGGCAATGTCATTAATAATCATGTCTAACTTTTCACCAACCCATGCCTTTCGGTAATCCAAATGCACTTCTCCGTTAAGGTCAGTGTATTTAAGTCGATTGCCGTCTTTCTTGAGTAAACCCTTCGCTTCGAAGAGATCAACCAATCCACTGTAAGGATCCATTCCTGTTTCGTACGGAATCTTAACTTGGACTGATTCAAATGGTTTTGCGTAACGTGTCTTCATAACCTTACAGGCTGCACGAATACCACGCACATCTGTTACCTTGTTACCATCTTCATCTTCTTTTAGTTTCAATTTACGCATTGCTACTACAATAGATGAAGCATAGATAAATCCTTGTCCACCACTAATCTTGTCATCTGGATCAAACATATCCTGTGATGCATACGTGTGGTTAGTACATACCATACCTACGTTGTAACTACCAATCATGTTAACTGTATTACGCACGAGTGATGTCAGTGCCTTAGGCTTACGGCCCATGTCACCCTTCATATCACCCTTTTGGAATTGATCAACATCAGTTGGTGTTAGTAACATACCTAACGAGTCAATAACGAACAACACCTTAGGTCGTTCTTCTTCCGCCATTTCTCTGTACTCTTTCATAAACTCACTAATAGTTTTTGCTACGTCGTCAATCATTGACATATTGAGTTTAAGTAGTTTTTCTTCTGATGTATCAACATTCAAAGCCTGCAACCACTTTTCATCAAGTGCATTCTCTGAGTCAACTAGTACTACAAAGATGCCTTGATCCTGTGCTGCCTTTACAATGTTTGCTGAACAAAAGTAAGATTTACCTGAACCGGATTCTCCAGCGAACACAGTAACCTTACCTAGCGGAACTCCCTTGTGGAAGTCACCACTGATCAAATAGTTTAGAGCAAGGTTTCCAGTAGAAACCCAATCAGTAGGATCGTTAAATCCAATACCTAGTCCGTCAATGCTCTTTGTCAGACTTTTTCTAAATTTAGAAATATCAAATGCTTTTGCCATAATGTCCT
>Ga0222714_10001396_pt1 | contig 27214 bp, 55 predicted proteins | sample C33_3DmetaG_FD_165048 | JGI IMG/M metagenome (GOLD analysis project Ga0222714, IMG submission 165048) | Estuarine water microbial communities from San Francisco Bay, California, United States - C33_3D | ecosystem: Environmental > Aquatic > Marine > Unclassified | place: USA: California...
TAATTGTATCTTGTCCATATCACCCCCTTACATTAAATGTTGGCATTACAAAGTCTGATTTCTTTTCTTCTTTAGTTACGTTTAACCATTTGTCTATCTGCTCCATCCTGGAGAAGTATTCCAATGTACAGTACTTGTATGAGTTATCGGTGTGGAAGTCATCATCCTTAGCTGATTCCATAGCACTTTTAATATCTTGCAGAGTAAAGTGTTTAAGAATTTCTTTGTATCGATTAAGAACTTTCTTAGTCATCACACGAGATTTCTTTTGGAATACCTCATTGAAGATATTGATAATCTTAGATGCATCATCGGATGTTGTTATCTGATTAGACAACTCCATATCTTTTTTAATAGCATTCAGAATGAGTGTACGTTCCTGAGCGAAGGGCCCGAATATCTTATCGAGCACATCTTCTAAATTCTTGTATTTCATGGTAGTTAACTTATTAAAAAATCTCTTAAACATCTAGTGTTTTGCTCAAACCTAAATGATTGCTTTCTGTGTAATTTATGATGAACTACACTACAATGCTTCATGCCTAATAGAGTTGCTAATTTAGTTGTAGTGTTGTACTTTTTGAATTTACCTTTGTTCTGATCCCACCACATTATAAAGCAATGCTTTCTATCCATATATTCTTCGCTTCTATCTTTAGTTGCTAAGTCATAACTTGATACAGCTAACTCAGCTATTTTATCAAGAGTGTAATGATTATTCAAATTATTACCAGACAATAATATCCACGCCTCCCAAGGGGTTTTATCCTCTAAATTCATCTCTTAAGTTTTAGGTGGTTCCTAAATTACGGTTCCGATAAGTATGGCGCATCCTATAGCGGCCAAGAAAAACAAGCTCCTTATTAGTTTTGTTTTAACGTCAATTTCATAATACCCAGTTAGATTTATGGAAACAAATCCACAAAGGAGTATTACTATTGAACACATCAAAATATAAAGAGCTTCTATCATTACTTATCGTATCTCATTATCTTCTCTCCAAAGTTATCAAAAAAATCAACAATAAACGACAAAGGTCTACCCTCTGAGTCAACAACATCTAGAATAGACTTGTATTGTTTAGTCATTTCATTCAATACATTCTTAGTGTGATGCTCAATAAACCTAGGATAAAAAGAGTTTCTATTATCTTTTATCTTATCAATATCATGTAATGCACTAGATAATTTACAATAAAAAATAATTAGTGAAGTTCTTTCTGGAGTGTTCATAGTTACTTTATTTGTTGATTCCTCTATTGAGTTGTATATCTCCATAAGTAAATTAGAATCTTCCTCCACTAATGAGTTCATAAGTTGTGCTGTATGTAGCTCCATATACTTAGCCCATCGCTCACCTTCTTTCTTAAACTTAAACTTAAAGTATTTCTTTTGGTCTATTATTTCATCTAGGTCGTTAAGCGCTGAAGATATTTTCATAACGCTACGTAATAGGTGAACGGTATCTATGTTCACTTCTTTAATTTCCTCTACTTCTTTTTTCTTCTTTGCCATAATTCATCTTTTACTTGTTTCCAGAATCTAAGTCTGTCTAGTTCGTTTGTTTCTTTTATTACTTCATCAGCTAGCTTATCACAGCAATTAATAGCATCATCAAGCATTTCATCGCGATGCCCTTCTGGATTAAATACAAAATTGTAAAACTCATCTACTAGCTGATCTACTTTCTCTTTAGGTGTCATAGCTTTTCAATCTCAACGATTACATCTTTATAGAACTTAATCTTATCTAAGTCTAGTGTCTCCCATATAATAGAATGACATAAGAATATAGCACAATTCTTAGCTTTCTCATGTTCTCTTATTCCAATATTCCATTGGAAGTGACCAACCAGCTCCCTTGCTTTTTCGTATGATTTCATTTAGGTATATTTATTTGAATTGTTTGACCACCATCTTTCTTAACTACAGCAGGCTCCACTACTACTCCATCAGTATTAACCATCTGAGCCATACCCATAGCAAGTATCATCTGCTTCTCAATTTCTTTTTGTTGAGATTTTAACTTAGCAATCTCATCATTTAAGATTCTCCATTCGTCATTGTGTGAGAAGTCATAGGTAGTAGGAGTATTCTTAACTAAGAACTCACAACCTAATACTTTCTCATCCTTACGATATGCTTGAGCCTCATCTATTGCTGATCCCTTAATGCTTTCTTGGATTGCCTTGGCTATCTCCTCAAGGCCTTTGGCTTTAATGTAAGTAGGTAAAGCATATTCATTACCATCAAATACGGAGTTAGAAATGTTTTCAGCTATGGATTGAAGGTAAGCCTTAGACAAATTTTCTAAGGCTAGTACTAAGAACTTATCTTCTTCTTTGAAAATATCTATCATGATACAAGTTTTTTATAGTGTGCGTTACATAATGCTTTGAACTCTTCGATGTTCTCTTCGGATTCTGTTTCTTCGAATGCAGCTACAATATCCTTAGCCCATTCTATAAATGCTTTAGGCTCTTTGAATATCTCGATAGTATCGTACATATCTTTGATTGAAGCTAAAGGATCCACTTCTTCTTTTGTCTCTTCTGGCTCATCTACATCTTGCTCATCATCTTCCTCAGCTTCTTTATTCAATCGCATTATCTCTTCCTGGACTAAGTTAATCATTGTATCGGTAGCCATTCTTCCATGAGGAGATTTACCAAATGCTGCTTTGTATTCAGCAATAGCACGCTCTCTCTCTTCATCTACTTCATTGATTTTAATCTCAATAGGTTTCTCTATTGTGGATTCTACTACTGGAGCTGGCTCTACTACTACTTCTTCTGTTGCCTCACCAGATGCTTGCTTATACTCAGGTTCTACTTCTTTGGGTTTCATTTCTCCCCACTTGAATCTAAGCTTACCATTCTCATCTTTAGCAGCTAAGAAAGATATTCTACCATCGGTGAACTCTGAATACCATCTCCAATCTCTAATCTTTAGATTGTATGTTTGTCTAGGTTTGCCAGACTTATTATCCCATTCATTGTCATTAAGTTTAACGGAGATAACAGGGTAGTCATAAAGCTCACGGCCAATACCCCAATTGAAGCAAGCACGTTTGAATGAATCAGATGATTGTCCTTTCTGTGCTTCAGTCATAGATTCAGTTCCTACGTCGCACTTCCATACCCATTGGCCAATAGCTACATTGAAGATACCAACATGACAATAAAGATTGCCGTTGATAATTTCATGCTTACGTTGCCAATGCAATGAGCCAACTGCTGCATCTAATCTTGCCATATCTACTCTGGCATCTTTGTATGCTAGGATTGTAGCATAGCCACCATTATTAATTGACTGTACTCGAAAGTCGATGTCACTAATGTCCAGTGGTCTTGATAGTTCATTGAAATTCATAATGATAAATATATAGTTAATAAAATTCCTACTATGAAGCCTGCTGCTTCTGCAATCTTGTCTAGTGTTTCTTTACGCATCTGCTTTAAAATTATTAGGGATTATATATTCGCTGTGAGTATTTTGTTCTAGGCCTGTCTCTATATCTTGCTCGGCTAATTCAATAGCCGTTTTTATTGTAGCTCTAAAAACATGAGATGTTTTGTATAAAGCTGCGAATGTTCTAGCTAATTCCCAACCTTCAGCTTCGCATTTAATAGCGACACCTTCTCCTGTATCTGTTATTGAAAACAGATTTCTTTCATTCGACATATTTAAAATTTAAGTGATTACCAATCGAAGTCATCAGACTCCACTTTCTTTTTTTCTTGTATTGTAGCAACAGATGTATATCTGTATAGTATAGTCTCGACATCTACTTCTAATAGATTTGCTAATACTACATAAACATAAGCATCTCTTGGAACAATCCTTCCTTTGATTAGGTTATATAAATTCTGTTTTATATCCCAACTACCAGGAACTCCTAGCCTAATCATCTCATCAGCAATATCTTTTGCTCGGTATCTCTTAGGCTTAATTAAATCTTCTATTCCACGCATTTTGTTCATAACTCCATATTCCGTTCACAAATATAATAAAATATATTTTAATAACTACAAATTAAAAATTATTTTTTAAAGATTATCGAATTCTTCTTTCCTTTGTTCTAGTAGCTTGTTTGTTTCTTCTACTTGAAACTCTATAAACTCAATTATTTTTTCGTCATTGTACAATTGAATTTTATTGAGCGGCTCTGGATACATATCCATTGATATATAAATTGGTCTACTTTTATGTTTTTCAATAATATCCATTAATATACTTAATTCAAGCTTTCTTGCTTGTAAATTTTCTATCATTTGAATTAAGTTTTTGGCTTTCTGCCATCTATGTAGTTCCATGTTACTTTATTTAATTAACGATAAAAACTTTTAGTTTTTTTCATGTTATTTATTTTTAATGAATAACGATAATGCCTTTAGGCTTATCACCTTATTCTGATTTACTTCTTTTAAGTATCAAACATCCGTCTGCATCAAGCTTTGGTTTTCCTAACTTACCCCAATCTTCACTTACTGATTTCAAATCATCTCCAGTAAAGGTTACAATCTCAACATCCCATTCAGTTTGTTGTATGGATTGGATAGGGGAATTAGTTTGACCTCTTGAATATGCTTCCATTAAATCCTCCTCACTAAACTTCTTATCACCCATCAACTCAAGTGCTTTTTGGAAACCTTTTTTGAAAGCAAGTTCTCTGATAAGTGCTTCTTCTTCATTCCATACTTCACCAATAGGATACTCTGTTTTAGCCAACTCTTCCAAATCATAACCACGCTCAATGGATAGGCAGTTTTTGAGGGAGAGTTTATTACCTGCACCATCTAATGTAGAGGCTATTTTATGACCATCTGAATCATATAAATCATACCTATCTTCTCTTTTAACTAATTGTTCATTCATCTTATTCTGATTTAAAGGTTATTTAAAAAGTATAATGCCAAATAGTTGCATACTAAATGGAAAGTGTTATCTACTGCAAAAATGCTCCAAGGTCCTAATGGTGGTTTAGCAAAATCTGATTTACCCGTAACATTCATATACCACATTACAAACTTGCTTCTATCAATAGCATAGTGAGTAATATAAATAGCAAGAACTGCTTGCCAACTTCCTATAAGTAAAAACGGAAGTGAATAAGTAATGCAATGTGCTTGACAAGCTAATTCACCTTTCCAAGTCAATACTTTTTTATTTTGTGCCATCCAATCATTCTGAATCAGATAGTCACCTACTGCGTGTAATATTAATTGTTCAAACATTTTATTCTGATTTAAAGGTTAATTAACTTCCACCCAACTGTCTGAAAGAATGTCAAGCATATCAAAAGAATATGGGTGAGGTAAATAACCACCATTCTTGAAAAATGCAGCAACAAATCTCTGCTCAACAACATTTTTGATACCTGATGTTTTGGTTTCAATAGTTTGAAGAAATTCATACTTTGACAATGAATCAAGATTTTTTAATTTTTTCCCTTCTTCTAATTTTTCAACAGCTTCTGCAAATGTTAGGTAACGGGAATATCCAGTTGTTTCACTTTGAAGGTGTTGAGTAATCACTTCAATTTGTTGAGGTTCTACACAGCAACCATCATACTCTACTTCACCTGTTTCTTTATTTTCATAAAAATAAAATTCAGATTTATTTGCATCAATGATAGTGAATCCGTTTGTAGTTTCTCCTTGTGGAGTCTCATGATTTAATACCTTAATAGGTAACTTTAATTTTAACTCTGCCATTTTTATTTGTTTTTAAGGTTAATACATTCATTAAATAAATACTCCATAAGATAAGCAAATGGCTCATGGTTCTTAGGTGTAAATTCAACTTTGAAATACTCCAATATTCTATGTGTTGCATGAAACAATTCATGAACTAATATACCAGAATCTTCTAAGTCAATACACAAAAACCAATTTGCAGGATTTTTATTATGATTCCAAGTTACACAAGCAGACAATCCTCCATCATCAGTCTCATCATAATCTTCACCATATATTTCTTTTAAAGCTTCCTTGCTGTCCTTGCAATCAAATACATGAAGAGTACCATTGTAAATTGGTATTGGTATTATGTGTTCTTTCATTTACTCTGATTTAAAGGTTTCGTTATAGTATTCTTCGACTTTAAAATCTCCGTAAATTGAATGCCTATTTTTACATTTAATAGCAAATTTACACATCTGCTCTTTCTCCATTTCTAATAACTCATTATCAATTCTATTGAGTATATTATCAATAGTTATTTTAACTACTGATTGACATGCTTCTCTGGTTCTTAAATCTTTAATTTCTTTAAGTGATTCATGGCATGTATGTATTGCTAATAATAAATCACTTTTTAATTCTTGCATTGCTGTCTGTTTCATATCTTAGATTTAAAGGTTAATACTTCGTCTTTCAATAGGGTGTAATTCCTTTTTAAAAGGTTTTAATTTTCTTTTAGCTACTTCAATTTGTTTCCTGTAATAGTATGGGCTTTTACCGCGTCTTAATAAATATCTAATGTTACCTGTACACTGATAAATATGATATAGTAACTTATCAATTTCTTTAGGGTTTTTGTCTAAATACAAAGGCACTCTTAATTCTCTCATATTACTCTGATTTAAATTCTTTATTAAACTCTTCAATTGTTTTACCTTCAGCACCCATTGCCCAAGCCTTAATTAATCTGAATTGCTCTACTTCTGTTGCTGCTTGTATTATATCATCAGGAATTACATGATTTAAATAACGATTATTCTCTAATAATTGTAATAATACATTTACTGCTGTCTGTTTCATTATTTAAAATTTTAATTTGGGTTATTAGTTTCTATCTGCAAAGTGCCCTCATCATTAATTACTAACCAATAAGGAAAACCTCCTAAATCATTTGAAGGTGTTTTTTGTTCTGAATACGAATAACTGCACCCTTTAAACCTAAACCTTCTCATAACAACTAATCCATTTAAAACATCTTTTTCCTGTTCAGGATTCCAAATTTTAATAATAGAACTATCTATTGGTTTTAATATATCAACAGGTTTAAATTGATTATTAAATGCAATTATTGCTAATTCAGCATCTTTAATAGCTCTTTCTATACTTGCTCCATTCATTGATTTTAATAATACGTTACAGTATAATTCTTTTATAATTTCTTCATTTGTTTTCATTCTATTCTGATTTAAAGGTTAAAATTTTAAAGTCCAAGTTTTTGTAAGCCACCCAAAAGTTATTTCTTTTCTGCCGTCATTGTACTTGCAAAAAGTAAGAATGGGTAGCACTAAAAATAAATATTTGATATTATTCATATTACTCTGATTTAAAGGTTTCGTTGTAGTATTGTTCACTATTTTCTATTTGTCTTTTTCTGCCGTCACTATGAGCCTCAATTATCTGCTCCTTCTCCATTGCTTTGGCTTGATTAAATCTTTCAATAAAATCTGTATGAAGACCTCCAAAATCTTTACAAATTTCTTGAAATTCATTTTCCAACCATTCTACGGCACTAATTTGTTTACTCATCTTCTTTAGGTTTAATGAATTGACTAAATATTCTAGTAAGTTCTGGATCGTTATGGTCTCCGAACATTACATCTACTATGGATTTAATTTCTTCCATTTGAATTTCTTGAAGAGTTACTTCTCTTTCTTCTCTACCCATTCCCATTGTTATTGATTTTAATTTCTAAAAAAAAGAATGCGACATATAAGAATAGACCGCTTTCGTCTATGATGATGCCTGCCGCTAGCATCTTATGCATACCAAAATTAATTGTCATTTTTTATTTTGTATATTATAATAACAGCTACGATTGCTGATATGGTAAGCGTAATTAAGATTTCATTCATATTAATAATTTAGTTAATTCAAAAACTTCTCTTGTTTCTTTCTCAGCGTATGTAATCATTTCTTCTTCATGACTATCCCATTGGTCATTAAACAATCGGCCAGCTAGATGCATAAGTTCATGAAATAAATTACAGGATAAATCTAACTCGCTATTACATCTATTAAGATTGATGAATACAAAACACCTATCGCTGAAATTAAAATCTTTACCTGGCATTGGCATATAATTACACCATCCACATATATAACTGCTTTCACTAGTGTTAGGATGTTTCCTACAATCTTCTAGATTAAGTCCATGCATTTCAGTAACACCATAGTAATTGAATATCTCGCATGGATCTGTGCTTAATAATAAGTCGTAATCGTTTCTAGTTATTGTTATCATTGTTTAAGAGTTGTATTTGTTAAATTGTGAAAAACCATAATCATTTGGTTGATTGTAAATTTCACATTCAATAGTCAGCATATTTTCATTAATCTTATAATATTTTCCTATAACCTTGGCTAATTCATCTATGTAAACATCATTTTTTTCATCATTAAATAAAACGTCTTCACCTATATCTGGAATGTAATCAACTCCATACATATACATCAAGTGTTCGCAATCATTGTCTATTAAGTGAAATCTAATTCTCATATTACTCTGATTTAAAGGTTAACTGTTCGTCTTTCAATAGGGTGCAATTCCTTTCTAAAAGGTTTTAATTTTCTTTTAGCAACTTCAATTTGCTTTTTGCAATAGTATGGACTTTGTCCACGTCTTAAAAGATATCTAATCATTCCAGTACAATGGTAAATATGATATAACAGTTTATCAATTTCACTTGCATTTTTACCAAGTTTAAAGTTTACTCTTAATTCTCTCATTTTCATCTGATTTAATTAATAAATTCCGCAATTAAAACTGCGGTTAACAGTTGGTAAGCACTATTGAAACAGTGCCTACCTTTGTGTTATGCGAGATGCTGCGACAGACCCCAATCTTTGAGCAATGCAATTTGACGTTCATTGAGTTTGTCAAATTTAACATAGACATCATCGTAGTTTCGACTGCCAGAGAATATACCATAACCGCTACCGTCTTTAAAATCATTCATCATCATTTCTGAATGACAAATGTTTCTGTAAACGTAATTGTGAACGTCAAATTTTTCTGCTGCTAATTGACGTTTTTGTTTAACCGAAAGCACCTCGCATAACAGCGGTTTTGCCGCAGGCGGGGTATCGTGGTTTAATGATGTTTTCGTTTTCATATAAATTTTAGTGTTAAGTTGATAAATTCGTTTTCAAATTCCCGCACGACAGCAAAGCCGCAGGACGTTATAGGGCATTTAAAACGAATCCATTAATTTTCGTAATTCACTTTCTTTCCTGTCATTTCTGTTTTTAATAGCTTCATTCCTTAACCTTTCAACTTCTTCTTCTTCATTTACCCATTCATTTATTTTATCTATAACAAATGCTCTAATTTTGTCATTAGCTTTATCAAAATTTTTACAGCATTTGTCTGGAGAAATTTCCCATAAAATATGATGATTTTTACCGTTATCATCTTTAATGTAAACAGAAAGTTCATCACTAACTTCTCCTGTCGAAAATGATATTTTCTATTAATTATTTATTAGTTAATAATCATTGATTGATTAGTTGTTAATACTTTAAATCTGAACTTACTTTTGTTAGATTTGAGAAGGAGTTAAGGTGATAATAAACAAGTTATACCCCTACCCCTAAGAGAGAGTATAACCTGCTTACCACCTAACTTACTTCCGTTGAGTTCTCGATTTCGTTTGAGGCTGATGTCGGGTAACAAGTTAAGAAAACCCATCTACATCATTTAAGATAACTAATAAACACACCTTGATTCAGTTCCGTGTTTACGTATCGACATCCGTTATTTTTTATCGGGAATAAAAAACCCTAGTCCTTCTGCAACTGACTAGGGGTTGTTATATATCTACCATGATATAGCTAACTCTATAATCGAAGTTGCAGTTCGACACAACAAAGATATATAAATTTTGAAATAAAAAATAAAAATCGAAAAAAAAAAATGATGATAGTGATTAATTTAGCCAAGCGAATACACGATCTTTGGTATCCTGGTTATTGGCGTTATACAATTCTTTAAGGTCTACTTCCATCTTGATGTTAATGTTTGTGTTACCTGCATTCATAATGTACATTGTATCATCTGCGTATATCATAGCAGATGGCTTATAGTCAATGTTTATTGGTAATGGAGGAAGTTTCCCATCTCCTAGGATATAATGAAATACTCTATCCCAGAACTCGTATCCTTCTGTGGACGAGGACCAATCGAATAGGCACATCATTTCACTTTCTATGCAGTGAGCTTCTTGATGTAGTATCTTCCTATCACTGAGATTATTTACGACACAATCTACGTATTTAGTAGGAAGATGGTTAAGCAGTAATTCTAAAACTGTCATCTCTGTCATTTTGTACTAAGTTAGTTGTTTTTTCTTTTAATAGTTAATGAAATAGTTAATGTTAACATATACACAATTACAATACAAGTTAAAATAAAGCGCGCAAATGGATTTAATTCTATGTTTAGGTATATCCATATCAGAAACACTGAGAAAATCATTTGTAGGTAACGTATCATGCTCCAAACTTTTCCGTAACGTATATTATTTCTTTGTCCTTGTGTTTATCCTGGAACTCAACGATAGCATGAATATAATTTTCAGCTTGGATGTTTGTTCCTGTGCATAACTCTTTGCCTATAAGATAGCAAATGTGATATGTCTTAGTCTTAGGTTTATCGTATTTATTTTCTGTCATGATTAATCTTTTAAAGTTAGACTTTCATCTTGTGCGGCCATATCTATACTGAACCAAATCTGATCCATAGTTGCATCATTTGTCAAAGCCTTGTTAAGTATATCTTGTGCTTGTTCATTGTCCTCACAATTATAGCGTAACTTAACATCATCTATGTGCCAAAGGTTATCTACAAAGTATCCTGCCTTTCGCAATACTTCTTTTGCTTGTGCTATTAGTATTTGTTTTGATTCTTTGTTCATATCGTTTGATTTTCGTTAAAGTAGTACTCTAAGATGTAGTGAACTCTATCTAGTAGTTGTTCATCTGATTCCTGTGCGATGTTTATCCAATCATAGATAGTCATTTCGTCACTTGAATAATGCTCAATAATGTAGATTAATTTCTTTCTCATAGTTTTAATTTTAATTGATGATACGTTAATCCTTCGAAGTCAGAATAAACATTAAACTCTACTTCGTATGTGTTTGATAGATACTCTGAATATTCTTCATATATCTTATTGAATAAGTCAACACCTAGTCTATTCTGAAAAGGAGTTAAGTATCTTTCAAAGTTTCTACCATCTCTTTCTACACCACCGTAAGTGTAGCAAGACTTCATCATGCTTTTAAATGATTCTATTTTAATCTTGATATCCATCTAGTTCTTCTAATTTAACGTTAATAGGTCTTAGTCCGTATGGCTCAGCATCTAGGTAAAAGTCAAATGTGTAGCCTATTTCGTTTAACTCATTGACTATTCTATCTAGTTCCAGGTATTCATTACCACTATAGTCATTGAATGTATCCATTATTGCTTTTGCCTCAGTAGGTATTAATTCGGGTGTTTCAAACAGGTCTCTCATGCTCTTTGTTTTAGTTGTTCTTTAATATATTCTTTTTCTTGTTGAGTAAGTTGAGGGTAATCATCTTCATTAATTGGCCACTCTCTATCTAATAGGTTATCTATTACTTCATTAATTGCCCACTCTCTATCTAATTCTAATTGATATTCAAAATATGTCATTTCGTTATCATTTAGATTGCCATTCTCACAAGTAAAGAATCCTGCGAAGTCCATACCAGACTCAGCGTATTCACCTTCAATGGTTACGTTATATACTTCTGATATTTGACGTAGCAATTCTAGTGGTGGACTCCATGCACTATCTCCAGATATAGTTAGGCTAATATCTGTCCTTTCAATTTGAAATTCCCACCACTTTGTACCATACGAATAGTAATCTTTGGTGCTTATTGGCGTTTCTTTTTTAAGTACGTAGTCACCAAACTTAATGAAGTAATCAAACTCTTCATACTTAGAGAATCGTTCTTGAATCTCATCCAATGCAGCCTTATCACCCGATAAGACTGCGCTATTCCAACAATAATTTGCCATGATTAATCTTCTAATGTTCCATCAATTAATAATTCATCTATTACATTTATTGCTTGTTGCAATCCTTCCATACAATCTTTTATATCGTCTTTATCTACATCTGAGTAATGAAAGGAATCTAGATTTCCCTGCATAAATACTATTGCATTATACAAATCTTCTTTAATTTCTGAATATGATTTCATAACTATTTGATTTAAGATTTAAAATAAAGTTCACCTACACTAAAATATTTATCTACGCTTTGATTCTCTACTATTGTAACCATAGATCCATTGTTTAATCCGTCTACATAATACTGAGCGAACTCATCATCTGATTTATTAAGTAGATTAATTACATTGTCGTTTGGAACTTTGGTAACTCCATACATTGGAGAACTAGTTAAAGCGATTCTAATCATTGGAAACACATCACCGATTATCTTTCGGTAATGACCAGGTTGTGGTCTATTCATAACTATTTGATTTTAAATTTATTACTATTATTTACTTAAACTTTTACTTGATGATAGTGATTTATGCTCCTAGTTTTTCAGTACATCCATCACATATAAACTCATCCCAGTATACATTGTATTTACCTACGTTAACTTCACAACTAGCACATTCTCCTTCCATAGTTTGTAGTGCGTATACTTCATCTTTGCACCACTCACACATACCAGCTTCTATCTCATTGATACCATACAACATGATGTCACAGTTATGGCAGTAGTGAGTATGTTCGTTGCTTATCTGTAAGTTATCGCTCCAATGGAATGTTCTATCGAATGTAGGGGTAGTTTTGGTAGCTGTCTTGTAACCTGTCTTTTGTTTCTTGATACCACCGAAGTCATACCAATCATTGACTTGCTTGTATGAAGAATTAGAGAACCAACATCCTAGATGCCAATGACCTGCTTGTTCGTTGACAATGAAGTAGTCATTGTTATCATTGAGGAACACTAGCTTACTACCACTACCGATGAATGCATCAAGCATATCTAGTATTGTCTCATTGTACTCGAAGCCATCCTTGAGATTCTTGAGTATAGACTCATTGAACATATATGTATCTGAGAACTCTGTACTCATAGGTACATCGTATATCATGCCGTTGTGAACGAATCCGATATTGTCATTGACAAGGAATGGATGACAATTTGTTTCGTTGACTCTGCCGTGAGTAGAGATACGGAAGTGAAGAACAATGTTACGCTTACCATACTTTGTACGTACATCTATGTACTTGTTATAGAAAGTATTGAAGTCTTTCATTTCTTTGAACACTTGAAGTTTGTTGTCGTTATCGATATACAACATACCTGCACCATCACCATTGTTCTCCCAACAGTTTCTAAGTACTTGCTTTTTAAGAGTAGTTTGTTTTGTATTAAGAATTGCTATACACATTTTATTTTGTTTTTTAAATGAGAAATAACGATAAAAGCATATACTTTTATCATGTTATTTTATTTTTTAGTTTTATTTATATTAATAATTAAGCACCTAAATCATTTGTCTTATCTAGGTCATTTGTTTTATCCGTATCGTCTTGATTCCTTAACTTCTTAGTGTTAACTTGTGGAAGCTTAACATTGTTAAAGTCATCTGAGTACTTGACAAACTTTTCTATCTTCTCAATCATCTTATCTACTGAGAATACTTTTCTAAGGTGAATGTGTAACTTAGACTTGCTGTTAATTAACATTCTAAGCACTTGCATTTCAGACTTATTGATATTGTCAATCATGATACGCATAAGGTCTCTACGCCATAACAGATTAGCTACACTTGTAACTGCTGAAGGCAATCGAATCTCTACCACATTATCCTTGATATACACAGCTGAGTACTTGTCTCTACTATAGTAGTGGTGTTTCTTCTTAGCTTTAGAGTAATTCTTCTCTAGTCTATGCTCGTATATTGAATACAACAATGGAAGGAAACCAGATATACCTTCGAACAATTGCTCTGTAGTATATATCGTAGAACCTAAATTGATATGCCCACCACAAGAAGATGAGTAACTAGCATTGATTAAGTCACGTAAATTCCTGCTATTCTTTATGTCTTCATCCATCTTGTCATCGAATAGATCGAAGGCAGGAGACACAAGCTCGTATCCAGTGTATTCATCGAGTGAGCCATCATTCTCTTTAATCCAGCCTGTGTCATCGTATAGGTCGCTATAAGATATAGAAACCGTATCTGAATCTTCTTTCTCAATCTCAAAGCCAATGGTAAACTTTGCCGATGAATCATACTTAGTACGTCGAGATAGTTCATGATAGCTAGCATTGTCTGAATCGTTATATTCATCTGAATGTAACGAGTCACACCAATTCTCTTCATGTATCCATTTGTCACATCTCTCACTCCATATATAACCTGCATTACGAATTGCATCATCATCATAGTAGTATTCACCATCTAACTCCGTAACATTACGGCTATAAAACCAATCTTCGTAGTTGCGGCCTGTTCTAGTAGCTACCCATCCATAGTACACGCGACAATCATATGTATCTAAATACTCTTCGTTGACTTCACTCCATCGAACATCGTAGTCATCTTCAGTGCCATCAATAATGTAGTTGCCACCACGAACATATAGCGCGTCTGTTCGTAGTACATAACCTTGATTGTAGTCACACCATTGACAATCTGATCTGTGTGCCCATTCCCCAGCGTGATTAGGTGAATCATCGTGAATCTGAACACATGATTCTTTTGGATATTCATTACCAACGTAGTCAGTAACCATTTCAATTTGTGGATGTCCGATAATATCAAAGACCTCATCTAGAGTCATGATAGTTATGCTTTCATCTAAGCTAGTGTCACATATAAATGAATTGACATCTAGTTCATCTAGATGAATCATTCCGTAATATGCACCCTGTGAATCGCCATTGTATCTTGCGTCACATTGTTGATTCAAGTAGTCAATGTAGAATTTCCACTTGAAATTGTTTGTCCACAATACTGCGAACTTTGAAGGTAGTTGTTTCATGGTAGTTTATTTATTTATATTAAGTAATTAGTAATTAAATAGCCCGTAATACTTATTACTACGGGCGTTAAAAAGATTAGTTTATTCATTCTTCTTTCAGTGTAAAGAATGCCTCAGCTAACTTGTCGAAATACTCTTCACAGAATTTATCTTCATCTTTGATTTCCATTCCGTAGTTCTTCGCATTGTCTAGCATTTCGTAGTAGTAGAAAGGAACAGTTAACGCACTAGGTAAGCCCGATAGCCATTCGCTAAATGCTTTCTTTTCTCCTAATCTCTGAATGTTAAAGCCATACTCTATTTTAAAAATGTTGTAGAGTGTTTTTATTTTGTCATATAGACTAACATCATTGTCTAAATTGTAGCCATCGAAGTCTATGTTATCGACAATAGTTTTTTCGTAGAATGTTAACGTGTTTTTCATCTTACTTTCTTTTAAGTTGTTTATATTTAGTTCGATCCTCTTGAATTGATTTGTAGTTTTTCTCATAGTAGAGAATGTCAATAGCGTGGAAGATAGAACACGCATAGACATCGCATACGTGTTCCCTCCCATTCACGTTAACCACTACATGAAAAATGTTTCGGTTCATTTTAGATTTTTATGTGAATGATTTTTACAATTCCCTTTATGAATTAGTAATGCGCCCCTATCTACTTCAAATTCAAGATATAAGTATTCGCATTTATCAACTTCAATTATTTGTATTTCGCTAGATTTATTAATACGGTATTTTTTCGCTTGTATTTTTACATTAGAATTTTTACAGCTAACTAAAAATAACAAGCTAATGAACACTATTTTTTTCATGGTTTCTATTTTTTTAATTCTAAATAATCTTCAATTGTTGCAATTAATTCTATTTTTTGCAAGTTAGTTGTTGCCTTATCAAAGAATAACAATTCAAGTTTCTTTCTTTTTTCATCTGAAACTTTAGAAACTAATTCTAAAAACTTTTTTTCGAGCATGACTTTATTTTCTTAGTGTAATTATTTTAAGCGTTGAATAAACGCAATACAGTATTAATAAATAAACAAAAGTGCCCATGATTTCTCTTAGTTTAAAATGTGGTTTAACATTGGGACAATATAGATTGAATCCATTAATATGCACCCAATTAAAGCTGATATTTTTTGCCTAAAATTTCCCTTGAAATTAGGGATTACCATTGCTGTTATCATTTTTTAGGAATTAAAAAAGGGCAAAAGTTTCCTCATGCCCTTAGATTAGATTAGTAAATTTTGGTTAATTATGCCCCTAGTAAATTCGTTTCTTTCAATTCTGAATAGTCAATTACTAGTTCATTCGCACCCGTCATTGATAAGCTAACAAGGTCATAAATTATTTCCGCTAGTTTATGGGATTTAAACTCTAATTCACTTTGATTTTTTGCTGAATAGCTGAATGTATTATTTTCTGTTATAAACAAGTCGTTTAAAGTTACAGACTCATAGCCATTAATTTCCAATAAAATGTTAAATTTTCTATTGAAAGAAAAGCCCTTGATTTTTACGCCATATTTTATCATATTTTTTCTGGCGTTAATTATTCTCATTGCTAAAGTCCCTGCAATTTCTGAAATTCTTTGAGAATCAATTTCAAATCGATTCAAAGTTAATTTATTTGCACCTTGTACAAATGATAAAGTTACAATTGTTTTCATGTTTATTAAATTAATTGGTTAATACGTTTTAACGTTTCGTAGGTGTTCAAACCTTTACTCATCAGTTAACCTTAATTAATTACTAATCATTCGCATTTTTTCCCCCGTTTTTCAAGGTGTGTCGCACCTGTTAGGCAAATTTGCCCCTGTATGTATGTATGAATTTACTTTACGTTCATACGCTTATTTTTGAAAAATTCCCTCTTCGCCTGTCTTTCCAATTTACGTTTTAATTTATAGTCATTACTTTCAATAAAATTAGCTACATTCATAAACGTTTGTTCATTCTTTCGTTGGAATAAAGCTTTTCTACTACCATTCGTTTGTTCACGTCCTTTGTATTTTATTTTAGTTTCTTTTATTTCAAAATTGAAATTTAAACTATTTATTGTTGATTCCATTTTTTTTATTATTTAATTAGTTGTTGTTTGTTGTTGTTGCTTCAATCAATCAACGATACCAAAGATATAAATTTAATTTGGATTAATTACAATAAAATTTGAATAAAAATGAAGATAAATATCTAAGTATTTGAAAATCAATGATTTAAGAAACAATAAATTTATTGAAATTACATTGAAATAAAGGTATTTTTTCGACAAATCGAAGCAATTAAAAACATATTTGTAACCATTATTTTAAAGAAAGAAAGAAAGATTAATATATAAGTATGTTAATAAATTGTGCATATTTATGCATATATCAATTATTTCAAATTAAATCAACTAGATGTAAGTAACTGATAATAAATATAATAAGAGTAATTAATTGAAGTATTAATATAAATGATTGAGATATCACAAAGCGAAGCTAACTAGTTGAAATAAAGATAGTTAATTATAGTAGTTTGAAGTGATTGTTGAGATTGACTTTTCCTTTTGAAACGAGGAGGGGATAGTAGTACACGTATAGGACTCCTAAAAACACAGATTATTTTTTCGGATAAACACCCAATGAGTTTAATACAATAGAAAGCGATACTGCTTAGACAACCAGGGGTAATAGTTAGTAGTACCATACTGCATAGGTACTGCCAATTAGATAACTGATTAGCGTATTAGAGATATGGAGGGGATATAGTACTATTGGTTGGTGGCATGACGATACGTTATCTAATCCATAGGTATTTACTTCGTAATTACTATGTCTTATATATCTTAATCTGCTCATTGATTTTCTTGCTTATATCTTTAGTGATAAACAGAATATAGAGGATTTTAATGAAAGTCAATAGGGATAGGGATTTTAGTCTGTTAGAAGTGGTTACAAGTTGTAACGCTATAGGGTGGTTACAAAGTATTGGTATTTTTGATTAATTTTGTATTTTAAAATAAGTTTATGACGGCAGAGCAATTTGTTTATTGGTTACAAGGTTTTATGGAAGTAGCTGATCCTATTGAATTAGATAAAAGGCAAACGCAGCAAATTAAAAATCACTTAAAATTAATTTTTGATAAAAGAACCCCAGAGGTGTCTTTACCAATAATTCAACGGGAGGAACCATTTAGAATTACTCCATATGCAATTAATTGCGATAATAATAATCTAGTATGTAGTACAACTACGATGAGTACAAATGTCATTGATCCTGTAATTCACAAAGCGATGGATGATTTTGCTAAAACAAAAATTAAAAAATCTAAAAAGTTTGATTCATTAAAATGTTAATATGAGAGGTAGATTAAAAGACACTAGTGACGTTAGTAAATTAAAAATAATGATAAAAGAAAAAGAAAGAGCTAGAATACTGATTGATTATTATCGCACATTGATTAGGAAAGCTGATGTATATGGTAACTTAAATCCTTACGATGAAATTGACTTAGCTAAGCAATCTGCCTTAATAGCCGTAAATGTAGTTTTAGGTTGTCCAAGAATGAATGATGATGAGCAGGTTAAGTATGAGGATGGTACTTATGCTAGGGAGTATTATGAGGTGCCTAATAAGTATTGGACGAAAGTAAAAGAAGAAATAGAGAATTATGATTAGTAAAGGAGGAGTAGATTTATCTGTCTGTGCATATTGTAAGACGCAGTTGGATGATTATAGTAGGACTGTGGATCATTTATATCCTAAGAGTCGTGGTGGTGTATTGAGTAATGCCAATAAGGTTCCATGTTGTGGTGATTGTAATAAGATGAAGGGGAGTATGAATGTAGTGGAATTTAGTCGGGCGTTAAATGGTATGATATACTATGAGCATACAAGGCATAGGATAAGTCTCTCTCATTTAAAGAAGTTGAAATTAAATGTAGAGAAGATAATCGATGAAAGAAAAAAATAACATTGTATTTGATTTGATCCTGTTGGAAGCTGACAGGGTAATCAGTAGAAGGAAGAAGAACCTGGACTTGTACTATAAGGATGGGGATGAGTACAGGAAGTTAGCTGAGACTTATGAGGCTGAGGCGGATGTATTGGTAGAGACTTTGCTTAGGCGTAAGAAGATGCGCTATGTGATTTCCTTTGTGGAGAGCTTGGAGTTAATGGATGGGTTGAAGCCTGCGACAAATAAGATGCTTAGGTTTTTTGTTAGGCAGATGAACTATGGTAATGCTCTTAGGAATTATAGCCTTAGGGATATTCAGCAGTTGACGGATATGAGTATGCGCTATGTGCAGAAGAGTATTGCTGAGTTGTGTGAGGTAGATGCCGTAAGGTTTACCACTGAAAAGAATAGAAGAACGTATATGGTTAACCCTATATACTTTTACAAAGGAACTATTAAAAAGATGTTCTATTGCACCAGGGAGTATGATAGAATGCCGAGGGTTAATAGTGACATGGAGGTAGAATACGAGTACACAGAATAAAATGGATTGGGGTGACCCTGGTCGGGAGGGAGTTAGTAGCTCCCTTTTTTTTATTATATTTGTTTCAGCTTATTAACCATTTAATTGTAAGAGTTAAAAAAGTTCTTTACTCCTCTAACTTTGTTTTGGGAGCTGTAAAGGTTTTAGCCGTTGAACCCAAATCAACGGTTTTTTTTATTATATTTGCCTAACCCCACTATTAGTAATAATAGGAACTTCTAGTTCTCAGGTTCTAGAATTTTAACCCCCCTGTGTTGAGATAGACATAGGCCAAGTTCCAGACAGCATACCGTAAGATCTGCTCACTACACTGGACTTTTTGGTTACTGGGAAGTTGGATTTGCTTTATGGGTGTAAGACGTTGCCTTCATAAACAACCATATAACTAGTAACAACCCCTAATAAGTGCGATTAGCTACCGTAAACTGTTAGGGTTTTTTATTATCTTTACAAAAAAAAACATTATGAAAACTGATAAGTATTATGCTTCTAATCCTAAAAAGAATGGAAGCTATGTAGACAAGGGAAGGGTAGAAGGTAGACCACCTGCTGCTGCTGAACTTAAAGATGAAGCGCCAACTTCTAAGGTTCCTTTTAAGTTGATGTATAAGAATACAAAGGATAAAAAATACTGTGATTAATAACCCCTAAATACAATTAAAATGAAAACAGGAAAAACATTAAAAAAAGTTCTTAATGGAGGAGATCCACCAGACAAGAAAACCCCTTTCCAATCATACATGACAACTAAAGGAGCAACTGCTGCTGATACAAGTGCAACAATGATGGGGGCGGCAAATAAAATTACAGAAAATAAACCATTACTTAAAAAAGCTTATGAGCTTACTTATGGTCAAGATTTTGGTGATTCAGGTACTGCAAATCCATATAGAAAAGATGCTATGACTTCTAGAAGAGGTGATCATTCTGGATATAGAGATATGAGTAATCCAGCTAGAAAATCTTATGAAGCTGAGGTAGCCAAAAACAAAAAAACTAAAAAAGGCTAATCATGTTAAACAAGAAATCAGGAATTGATCCTAAGTTGATTAAGAAAGCTTACGCTAAAGCTGAGAAAATCAAAGGAAAAAAATCTATTGTAGAATATGGTGGTTCCAAAGCTGAAGAGAAATACTCTTCTAAGAAAGATAAAATGAAACACGAGAAAGGCGAGTCCAAGAAAATGGAAGCCAAAGAAAAATTTATGTCTAAATTTAAAAAGAAGAAATCATGAGTTTAAAAGACAAGCTAGCTGCGGCTATGAATAGGGCAAATCAATCTCCAATGGATGACGGAGACAAAAAAAAGAAAAGTTCTAAAAATAAAAAACCTAATGGTACTTATATAGTAAGTTCAAACGGAAGAGTAGGTAGAACAACACCTTCAGGAGTTCCAGGTAGAGCAACTTACGAATCTATGGATACTACTGGATACTCAAAAGGGAAGAAAAATTTTGTAGTTAAAGAAAGCCCTATTAGTACTAGTGGAACTAAAATAATAAATGCTGATTCTTACAAAACTATAGACAGAAAAGAAGTTCCAAATAAAATTAAAGAATTTAAAAAGGGAGCTACACGAACTGTTGTATATAAAAAAGCAAAAGGATAATAATTTGACTTATGCGTCTTAAAGAAAAAGACGATAAGGTCTCGAAGCTCGTAAAGACATCTGAATGGAAACCTAACCACGCAGAATTTGAATATCCTAAAGACTTTGTTGATTGGATAGACTCTGTAAACTCTGGTTGGCAAAACAAGATTAAATACAAGAACTTCGAGCTTTATTGCGAACAAGCTAGGCAATGGCTAGAGGATAATACAATCATAACTGACTTTGATAATGAAGAAGATCAGTATGACTTCCTATCAAGAGAAATCCAACGATGTAACGATAATACCTTATACTTCTGTAATAAATACGGATGGATAAAGGAGGATAAAGCCGATCATGGTATGCTACGGTATCAAGCGTGGGATGCCCAAAAAGTATTACTCTTCTTATTTGACTGTGGATACTCCATGATGATCGGTAAGGCGCGGCAGATTGGTTTTACTACTACGATGTGCCTAGCAGGAATGAAAAGGGTGAACCTCAACAAATCATACTTTATAAAATTCGTTACCCATTCTAAAGATAAGGGGGTAGAGATATTTAGGGATAAGGTGAAGTGGACATACACAAAGATTCCTGATTACTTGGCTCAAGAAGTAAAGAACTGGACTGACCAGGTTATGTCCTTTGATAAAAAGGGAGATAAGAAAGGTAGAGATGATGGGGGTGCTTCGCGCTTCCAGGTAGATAGTCCACAGGTAGATGCTATCAATGGTGGTTCTCCATCAGCTGTATTTATTGATGAAATTGGTCTATTCGACATCTTTGGTGAGATGATGAGGGAAGGTCGACCTGCTTTATTTAAGTACAACCCAGAAACTAAGAAGATGACCATGCAACAGCAGTTTATCGCTTGGGGAACTGGAGGGGAAATGGATAAGGGAGGGTCTGTATTTGAGGCAGAATTTAAAATGTGTTTGCAACAATGGAAAGAAAGAAACTATGAATATGGAATCATACCACTATTTTTTAACGCCTACGCCAGAAGAGGAGTCAATGATGAGCACATCAACAATGAACGCAAAGCATATTTGGCATTGGAAGGAACTAAAAAAGGAGAAATCGCTAAAGTACAGTTCCACCAACACTACCCGATCACAATCGATGATATGTTCTTACGGAAAGCAAGAACTCTTGTGCCGATACATATCTGTAATCAACGACTAAATGAGATTTATGGTAGGGATATTCCAATAGAGTATGGGTACTTTGAACCTATAATGGACCATTCACAGCCAACACCAGACTTAATTACTGAATATCGAATCATTGGAGCCCGATGGATTCCAACAAAAGGGAGGGAAGATGTCTCTACCTCAGCAATTGTAATTAATCACCCTCCAGAGAATGAAGTATGGAAGAATCGGTGGTATCAAGGAACTGACCCTATTAACTCTGAGACTGGACACTCTATGATGTGTAGTGCTATATGGGATAGCTTAACTAATTCTGTAGCTTCTGTAGTTTTTCATAGGGATAAGAAGTTTAAATATACCTATTTACAGGTACTATTGCAGAGTTTGTATTACGATCAACAGAGAAGAGGAGGGGTTAAGGAACTTGTGGAGAATAACATTGGCGATATGCACGTAGACTTCCAGGAGATCCATGGATTTAAAACCAAGTTCACGGCTAATACGCAGTTGCCAGAATACTTCCATACGTATGGTGGTAAATGGTTTGGTATATCTAATAAGGCAAATACAGCTCCTAGGATTATTGCTAAAACAGAGGAGATGATAGATGCGTATGCTAGTAATATCGATGTGCCGTGGATATGGGAACAGCTAAAGACATTCGTGGAAAAGGATTTAAAAACTACTACTAACCATAGACAAACAAGATACCAAGCCGCAGATACTAGATATGACTATGATGATGCCATATTCGCTATAACCTTTGCGTATATCAATGCACAGGCTCACGCTAAGTATGAACCAGAAAACATAAAGGGAGAGTCATTAGATAAGCATATTATTACTCGTTACGTGCAATCGGCTGAAACGAACTTCCGAATGAAGTTGGCTAGAGTAGATGCAAAAACTGGAAGGATACTAAAAATATTGAATTAGAATAGAGTAAGCTGATGTATCTGAACTAAAGATTTATTAAATCCTAGTTTTTTATTTTCCCATACTACACCATGTCTGCTATCAATAACTTTATTGTACTGATCTTCTATGGATTTAAAGTATTTATGCTCTTTTGTGTTTAATTGCTTGAATGACATCTGCTGATAACAGTGCATATCTTCAAATACTCCCTTGTTTGCATTATACCAATACAGATGATACTCTGTAATGTAATGATCGTAATCGAATGCTGCTGTTATAAATGACTTAGTTACAAAATGCTGAGTGCCATTTTCAATGACTTGCTTTAACTTATTGCTTGAGTATTTAGATGAGGTACTCATGCGGCCAATGCGGACCAAATTTTATTAATTTCGCTGTCCATATTAGCTACTTTCATTGGCTTATATGTGTCGTTTACCTCGTTCACCCAACAAATATATGAATTTCCAATCTTAATATTCGTATTCTCCTCTATAATTTTCTTGTAAAGCCCTAATTGCAAGGAGTATGTATTAAACTCACACTCATCTAAATGCCATAGTTCATTAAGCATTCGCTTTTTATAGTCATTCTTTAACTTAATCTCCTTATTTGTCTTGTAATCCCATATCTGAAACTCCTTAGCCTTGACATTATAGAATAATTGATCTATCATCCCACATAATCTACGCTGTTTATCACCTATAACTAACTCAGAACGTATAGGTATTAGCTTGCCTTTACAATCATCGTAAAAGGTGTCGATAATTTTGAAGCATTTGTGTAGTACTTCAGACATTTCCTCTGAATCAACTTCATATTTCTTACAAGCAAACTTTAATTCAGCGTATTTATGTACGTGACTACCTTTATCGCAAGATGCAATCTTCTTTTCTTCCCAATCTGCTATAACATCAAACACACTAAGTCCACGTTTTACAGCATAAGTAGTTGCAATCTTTTCTGTATCGAAGGGTTCTTTATATCTACCAATAACGGAAGTAACAGAAGTACATAATTGACCATCATAATGATACAAGTGAGCTTCTTCATTGAATTCAATGCTATTAAACTTTTCTAATTCCTGGAATATTTCTACCATTACAATGTTTCTTCGTAAGTTTCTTCTAATAATTCTTCTAATGCATACTCTAACATAGCATCTTCTTCTGTATAAGGCCTAAATCTATTTGACAAGAAATATTGATATGGTGATTCAGCAGACATATAAATTTCTTCTAGCTTATAGCCAATAGTCATTCGTTGTCTAGCTAAGTATTTAGCGTCAATAACTGTATAGATTTCTCCTTTTTCGATCCATTCACCAAAGTAATCAGCTGGCTTAGCTTTGTCATTTACGCATACAACTTTGAAATGTTCCATATCACAGTTTTTAAAAACCCCCTCGGTGCGTTAGGATATGGAGAGAGGGGGCTTAGTTTATTTAGTCGAATAAAAGTCTTTTGTGGTTCCTAACACAAGACAAAGTTAAAAACATTTTTTTAAATTCCAAGAAAAAAATTAAATAAAGAAAAAAAAGAAAAGAAAAAGAAAGAAAGAAAGAAAAGAAGCAAAAGAAAGAAAGAAAAAGTAGTATATATTTCGATATATATATAAATATATATATCTCATATACACTACCAAAAAGAAAAGAAAAAAAAGAAACAAACCCAAACCCATAAATTTTTGTATAAAATTTTTATTATTTTTGCCAAAGATTCACAGTGAGGTGAAGTTATTTTTTACTAACTACCACACAGAACTTAGTTCAGTGTATTAAAACAATTTATTATGGCAATTACTTTTAAATTACCAAAAATCGATGCGGATTCAGCATTATTGTTGAACACGCCTGTAGTAGCTACAGATGTAGTATTAGCGAATGGTGTCCTTACAATTAAGGATAATTCTGGTGCTAATGCGCTTGTTATCAAAGCTTCTGACTTAATCAACTTTGATTATAATGCTCAAAGCAATGGTACAGCTAACATAGTTGATGTAGACTTAACTGGTGTTACAATCGTTAACAACGGAGTTTACTCTTTGACTGTTTATGCTCCATACGTACAAAACTTCTTTGGAGGTGGTCAAGAGTCTGGTGCAGTTTATCAAACTCGTACTTACACAGTTTCTTTGGATGCTACTGCTACAGTTACTGAATTACAAAATGCTTTTGTTTCTCGTATCAATGCTGATGTTAATGCTTACTTTACTGCGGCTGCTGTAGCTGGAGATATCGTAAGAATAACGGCTGATGCTGCTGGATTTGGTCCATTAACAATCAATGCGCCTACTGGATCTTTGGTTGCAGATGCTGTTGGTGGTGCATGGGTTGCTCCTGTAGGTACAGCAGATGAAGTTCTTCAGTATATTCCAGATGCTTCAATTGTTACTGGTGTTTATAGAAGATATGTTATTACTTACAGAAAGTTCATCCGTCACAACATCGTAAATGGTCTTCAAGTTGCTAAGCCAGTACAAGCTATTGTTTATTTAAACAATGGGGCTGGTACAACTGCTGCTATGGTTACTAAATTGACTTCTATTCTTGATGGTTCATGGGCTACTGTAGCTGATTACTTAGGATGTCCTGCTGTCTAATTAAAATTTAATTATCTTTGTAGGGTAGGTATAAAATTGCCTACCCTATTTTTTTATAATTTTATGGAGAAAAAAGAAGTAGAGATTACTATTTTTGGGTTAGAAGGAGATGGTGATTTAAGGATTGAATATCCAGAGTTGGTTGAAATAGATGAATTTAAAACACTTCAACCCAAGCAATTAAGACTCTGTTGGTTGTTAGGAAATAGAACAAGTCCTATCTACAAACTGAGCAACAAGAGAGAAAGGCTACATAAAGCATTGGAGCTTGTTTACGGAAAAGCATACGATCAAAGAAAAGATTTGATTGAAATGATTGAAGGAAACGTGCCAGATGAAATTGTAGCTGGGATCAAAAAGATGGAATCGTTTAATCCAGAGTACAGGCTTAGAGCAAAGTTGATGAGCCAGTATATGTTTGAGATACTAAACGACATGATTGTTTTAGATTCACAGACTCTTGCTACGATGGATATTGATGAGAAAAAGAAATATACAGATTTGGTAGTTAAGATTTATTCTGAACTTCCAGATATGGTAAAAACACTAGAGTCTTCTTACGGAGTGAAAACTGTAGAGAAAAAAACGAAGAAGAAGGTTCTTGTAGGAATTAACGACATACTAAGGTGATATGAGTTTTATGTTTAGCACAGGTCGAATTAGACCTAACAAGTTAACTTCAAAGAAAGATAAAGACTACCATAGACAATATGCTAAGTTCTGTTTGTCTTCCATGAGTAACTACATCTACAGAAGATTTATAAACAGATGCTTAATCAACTGGTCATTCTACAAGGGCCAAGATGGTCAGTGGATATTCGATGAGGATATTGAGGCTTTCTTCTTGGATGAATCAGGAGATGTTCGTAACCGTTTGAAATGGACAAAGAACGTTATCAAGCCAATGGTTCAGCAGTATGTAGGAAATGCTATTCGTTTATCTTACGATGCTAAGGCTAAGTGTATTTCTGATTTTGTAATCAATAAAAGAGAAGAAGAGTTAGCTAAGCTTAAAGCTCTTCAGAAGGTTGGAGAGGCTATGCCTTTCTTCAAAGATATTATCAAGCAATTTGCTCCAATCGAAGATACTGAATTAGAAACTGAAGAATTGTTCTACAATACATTCGTTGAGAACTACGAAACAGACGTAAACAATCTAATTGAGTTTATTTCTAATGAGATTAATATCGATGAACTTAAAGTTCAGATAACAAGAAACCTAGCTATTTGTGGTTTAGGGATCTATAAAGGATATGAAGCTGGAGACAACTATGTTGCTGAATCTGTAAATCCATTATTCTTTGGGTGGGATATGTCTGCTAAGAAGCCAGATTTATCTGATGCTGAGTTTATGCATGACTGGTATTACATGGATTCTCCAAGTATTTTTGAGAAGTATCAAAAGCTAACTCAAGAGGAAAGAGAATTAATTGAGAACTATTCAAATTCTAATACTCAGA
>Ga0222714_10001397_pt1 | contig 27211 bp, 38 predicted proteins | sample C33_3DmetaG_FD_165048 | JGI IMG/M metagenome (GOLD analysis project Ga0222714, IMG submission 165048) | Estuarine water microbial communities from San Francisco Bay, California, United States - C33_3D | ecosystem: Environmental > Aquatic > Marine > Unclassified | place: USA: California...
TAGGCCGCGACTGTCGGAGCAAGCGTCGGATTGACCGTCGCACCCGGCGGGATTTGACCGCCTGCTGGGATAGTCTGACCCGCACCGTTTGCCAAAGTAACTTCAACCGGAGCGCCGGTGTTGTTCATGCGAGCAAATGAGGTGTCCGAAGCGCGGAGCGTATCAATTGCATTGGTTTGCTGCGGAGATGTCGAGTTGACTGCTTCTGCGCGAACCGTGCTGGTGTCGCCTGCCAGCTCTGCTTGACCCTGCGTCGAAACGGTCGGGGTGCCTTGAGCTGCGGGAGCAATGTAGTCGCTGAAGAAGGTCTGCTGACCAGCGTTCGCGGCCCGTGCTGCCTCGCCACCGAAGACGTTAGACAGAGAGGTTTGTGCGCCAGAGACGGTTTGACCAAAACGACCGAGAGGATCGGCCAAGCCGGTCTTGATGTTTTCCATGAAGCTGCCGCTACCGGTAAAGCCGGAGAACACGGCACCCGTCGCGCCACCAATCAGTGCCGACTTGAGCGCATCTTTGATATTTCCGCCTTTCATCAGCGTTCCGATACCAGAACCAAGCGCCGCACCGTAGATAGGTCCGAGAGGCGTGAATGACAAAGCGATAGGAAGGATGATCGGAGCCACCTTCTTGACCACTTTGACGACGGATTTGACCACGTTTTTTACGGTATTAACGACACCTTTAACGATTTTCTTAATGAAGCCGAAGATAAATTCAGGGGCCAATGTCTCTGGGTTCAGGCTGTTTGCTTCATTACCTGCTATGTAACGCTCTGGGTTCTCGACCCCATATTCGTCACGCATATACTGAAATAAAGATTCGACCAACTCGGGGTGGTCTTCTGCAATCTTTTTGGGGATAACAACTTCACCGGCTTCCATGTGAGCCATGATGGTGTCATTGCCGCGACCCATGGCCGCCATCTTCTTCGTCAGCGCAGGGAACTGGGCAATGCCCTCGTCCCCATATTTTTCCATTCCGTCGGCATCATCTCCGTATGCCGCTTCAATTTCGGCATCATCCATGATAAAGTTACCAATACCACCGTCTGGAACGGTCATCTCATCAATTTTTTCGTTTACTTGTGCCATTATCCAGCTCCACCAGTGATACCTTGAGGCATGGTTACGTTAATAATTGTACTTCTTCTTTCTCCTCCAGTCCATGAAGAACTGCACTGTGGGCAGTTCCCGTCCGGATAAGAGGCTATTTCTTCCGGTGTATCCACCGCGTTACTACAATTAACGCAATGAACAATGTCCGTGCTAGTCGACGGCAGCCATTTGCTTCCATTCGGCATTGTGATTATGGTTTTATCAGTCATAGCTTTTCCTCACAACTGGAGTTGGGATACATTTAACAGCACCGAGGGTGCCGACGGCGCAAAGGCTGATGCCGCTAATGCGTCCAACAAAATGTTTGTATCGTTCGCCGCCCAATATAACTCAACATAATCGGTGGCGGCGAGAGAAATCGTGTAGTTCAACGATATGGGCAAATATCCGTTGTTAGCGTCTATTGTCACAGCTCGGGTAGAATCCCCAACATCGGTGCCGTTCTTTCGAAGCCAGAAAAATATGTTTTTAGCACTGGCGCTCGTCGAAGTTAACTGGACCGTTGCGTCGATCTGGTAATAACCCGCTTCCACCACGTTTAACCGCGACCCGCTGCTTAGGGTAACGCCGTTGGTGACAAGCGTACTTGTCAGGGCAATTGCGGTTGCCGTGTTGACAGCCCCCAGCGTTTGATCGACTGTAGCGATAAAACTTCCGTAGTCCAAACCAATTGGAACGGTAGGCCGCACCATGATTTCGCCGTTTGTGGCGTCTACGGTAAGCACCGCAGCAATAACAATCACACCATTGGGTGCCGTTGGGCGCACATTAGTAAGCAAACCCGCTGTTGTGGGGGATGCGTACAAAATATCGCCCACACTCCACGTCTCTGCCCCGGGGCCCGTGGTGTCTATGCCGCGGACTTTCCCATACACAGTGATCGGGCCAATATCTTGATCCGGCATGTCGTGCGTGGCTACACCCACAAAATACAGTTCGTTCGCCGTGTTGTTGGCAATATAGGGCGCAACCTTGATTTCGCCGTTTACCCCAACAAAACCTACGACTTCGCCATTGTTTATTTGGCTGCCGGTGTCGTTTTTGACCCGCATGTAGGTCTCAAAACCCACCTGCTGGACAACGCCGTCGCCCATCGTAATATCGACTGTCTCTTCGTTGAGATTCCAAGCCATCTGGCCTTGGTCCACGTTTCCCGTGGATTGCGTCAACGTCAGCTCGGTAGCGCGAAAAGGTCCGGGGTTCGTGGTCTGTTGTGCAAAAACAGTAAAAGAGCGCACGACTTCGGCGAAATACTGCGGGTCGTACTGTGCAGGCGGGATAGGAAAGTAGGGGACCGGACTGTTTCGCGAAGCCATTATCGTCTCCCGTCCGGTCTCATGTCATAGCGTAGACTGCCCAAGCGCCACGCGACGCCTGTTTCGTCAGACTGGACCTGAATACTAAATTGCCGCCCGCGTAGCCGCAGGTTAATCTGCTCGGTGTCGTCGCCAATTTGGCTCGTGACCGTTCGCAGATAGTTGCCGTTGCTGTAATTTCGGACCCGGGTGGTGATGTCGAGCAAAGGTACGGGTGCGCTTGAGTTTCGGAAGCCCACGTCGGGGATCAACCGGCTCAAGAACGTAAATTGCTGCCCGTCGCCCATGTCCATGGGGCTGGAGCTGACATACGCGGTAATCGGGCCTGCCGGAGACACGCTGCCGTCGTCAAACCCAAACTCGTGGTTATAGAGATAGTTGTCGGTGCTGGCCGCAATCGGATACTGCGCGATGCCGCGATCCACCCAGCAAGTGCGAGCCATATTGCCGTAGTACCAAACCTGCTCTTGGTAGTTGTAAACCACGTAACGGTCGTTTTCAGTGCTGTCCGCAGACGGGTAGAACCACCAAATTTCGGTATTTTCGGCATTTAGCGCAGCCGTTACCTTCTCAAACTGCCCCACGTTGATGTCGTCAAAGACGTAATCACGCACGGCACAAGGAACGCGCTGCACAGCACCGTTGTACATATAGAACTCAGTGATGCCCATCCAGAAAATCTGGTCGCTTACTGGAATTGCCGCCAACGGGCTGCAAATCGACACGTTTTCAGAGATTAGCTGGATACCAAAGGTAAACGGAGGGCCTAAATACTGCATCGCGTACAGCGAAGTGTCGGTAAATACGACCACCTGCTGGCGCGTTTCCACCGCAGTCACAATCTCGGACCCCGAGCCAAGGCGCAAGTCACCCGCGGTGGTCAAAGCGGTGCTTTCCCACTGGGTCAAACTTTCTTGGTCAGAGAACCGGATCAACAATGGGTCTTGAACGCCCGGATTGTCTTGCGAATCGCAGCCAAATGCGATGACGTGGCGGTCCCGGTCGGAAACCAAAATCTGCTTGGCTATCGTAGGCGCATAGTTGGAGCCTGCCAAAGAGTTTAGCGCCACGCCACGAGTGCTGGTGCTGTTGCTCTTGTCCCAATAATAGATGCCGCCGTCGCGCACGTTGAAGAGCAAGTCTTCGCCGAAGTTGTCGTGGCTCCAAATGCGAAGCTTTGAGCCCTGCGCCAACAAGTTGGCTGCCGATCCCCACGTGCCGCGGGACCATGTCCCCGCACCCCAGCCTGCACCCACCACGGTGGTATCCAGACCGGTGTTGATTTGGTATGCGCCGACAACTGCCGCGCCGCCGTTACCGCTGTCGCTAGTCGTGGCAAAAACCGGCGTAATGTTCAAACCGCCAGACACCGTAATCGACGGAATGGTCGATACCGTGCGGGCAGTAATGTAATAGGTGTCCCCATCCTCGACATGCTCGACCTGATATTCTTGGTTCAAGATGTCGGCAGTGATCTGATCGCCCAGCGTTACAGCGCCCGAAAACGTAACAAAGTCATTGTCGTTACAGCCGTGACCGATGTCGTTAACGATGATTGTCGCGCAAGTGACCGCGTCGCCGCTGGTATGCGCCGTTGCCGTCGTATCAAACTGCGCTCTCAGGCAGTTCTCCAGATCGTTACCCGAGATGTTCGAGTATAAGATGATTTCGGAGTTGATCTTAACGTAGCCGGTGCTGGGGAACCCTATCGTGGAAGACAAGGTGATCGTCGTGTCGTTAATCAACACGTTGCCATTCAGCGTGTTGGCCGAAGCAGCAAACGTCACCGCCCCTGCTGCGGTTGTCTCACGAATAGGCGTGATGTCATAGTAGCCGCCGCCCTCGTTGATGTAGTATTTCAGGTGCGTTCCCACACCCAGATACTGCTCACCAGCGAGCGCGACCCACGGATGCAATGCCCGGCAAGTGCCGAGAAAGGTGGTGCCAGAATACTTCTGCCAACCACCAATTTTTTCCGGAAAGCCGAAGCGAAACCGGACCTTGTCACAGTCGTACCAACCACCTTCGTTGGTGTACGAGGTTACCTCACGGTTAATCCCGGGTCTGAACTGTAACTTGGTAAGTGGCATATCATCCGTTCACTACTTCGGGCTCTTCTGCTTTTTGGGCAAGCGAGCGAGTTAGCATGTCCACAAACGCTTCATGCCCGACCATTAGCTGATCCACGTTGAACCGTGCGCTCGAAAGCTTGCGGTCCAAATCTTGGATATGGTTGACAATAAGTTTAGGCATTTTTATTCTTGACCACTCAATCATTTATTCTGTCCTTTCTAGTGTTACTAATGCCATTTTATTTTCCTAAAGCCTATTTGTTGTGGGCGAGGATTGTGATTCCTGTGTTTCCTTTGACGAAGTATGTGTCAACGTTTTCAACATTAAGAGATACAACAGATATCGCATTGGCTTCACTTTCTGCTAGGGTATTTACGACGGATGTGATTTCAATTTCTTCATGATTGTCTGACCACATTTTGTCACCAACCTGAAGCGCATTTACTTTAACCCATTGCCATAGCTCATCACGTTTTATCAACAGCGGATGCAAGCCTGACACTTTAAAGTCATTATTAATAGTGTAGTAATTGAAGTGCGGATGTGTATTTACAGACACAACAGTTGCCACAGTATTTGCACCATCTGTAATATCTGGTGAAGTCCAAGCATACCATCCATCAACACTTTGGTCTATCATACTTGGTGTTGAGTAACCCATAACCATATCGCCAACTTGAACCTGTGCGAGTGTTTTGTAAGTTCCATCTGACATTAGGATTAGTGTGCTTGCTTCAAAACATGGGTCAGTCTCTGTGGTTGCACTAAATGATGCGGTATCGCCTGTCATTGATGCTGTGCCTGTTACTGTCGTGTCATATGAAAAAGAAGTAGTCAGCCTCATGCGAATTGTGTCGCCATTGTTGAATGATATTGAAGTAAGATACGAGCCTGTACTATTTTTCTGTATTCTTGGTGTGCCTGTGCCACTAACACTTACAGTAATTGGGCCGTTTGATACGGTAAGGGTAAGAATGTTTGAGTACACAAACACCCCTGTTGCCACATTAAATTGTGACGTAAAGTTAGCCGCACTGAACGTGCCGGTTGGTGTTGCTGGTGTTGCATCACCACCATAAAAATCACCTATAGAAATAGTACCTGATGTTGGTATGCCGCTATTTGCCGCAGTATCCGGTACATATGCACCGCCTCTGTAATATTCATTGATGTTTATCGGATTAGAACCGCCAAACTCTGTCTGAATATCATTTAAGCTAAGTGGGCCTGATAAAGGTAAAGTCATTATTTACCGCCTTTTAATTCTTCAACTTCAGCTTTCAATTCTTTAATTGCCTCAACAAGCAAACCAATCATGTTGCCGTATGCAACTGAAAGTGTTTCCTCGCCGCTATCAGGGTCAACATTATTTATAACAACTTCTGGCAGAACTTCCTGCACATCTTGTGCAATAAGACCACTTTGTCTGTTACCGCTCAGATCAATGCGGTCATATGTATAACCTGTAAGTGCTGAAACTTTGGCTAACGCATTTGGTATTACTTCAAAATTGTCTTTAAGTTTACGGTCTGAGTATGCTGTGATGTTCGCAGTTGCAGTAAAACTACCTGCATCGTCAAATGTAAATCGTGTGGTGGTTCCATCTCGTACATACCAATTACCTATACCTGCATTAAGGTCAGTGTACATATGAGCACCGTCACAGAAAAACTCGCAGTCATCACCAGTACCAAATCTTAAAATGTCGTTATCTGCAAGGTCAATCGCTGTAAGAACATTCAGTGTGCCGTTTATAGTCACATCACCTGCAATAGTTGCACCTACTAATGCGGCTGTAACATTAGTTGTGTCAGTTACGTCTGCACCTGCCTCAATACCATCTAACTTAGTACCGTCTGTTGCAATATCACGACCATCGACTGTGCCTGTAACGTTTATATTACCTGCGAAGGTTGCGGAGCCGTCTGCCTCACCAAGCTCAAGGGCTTTTACTTTAGCTGCATCAGAAGTACGAGATATATAAAACTCAAGATTACCTCTGCCGTTACTGGTTCCTGCAACAGAAGCAATACGAGCCGTTATCTCGCCAGCGTTACCTGTGAAGCCAATGGATGTGTAGTTACCTGTTACATCTGTTTCATTTTGTAGTTCAAGAGTGTCTTCTGTACCAAAACTGCCAGTAGGGGTGGTGTCAGAGCTGTCTACTCTAAATGTACCTTTTAAGGCTGTCACAGCACCTGCAAAGGTGGCGTTTTGTGAGCTGTCAATCGTCAGTGCCGTACTTGTGGCGTTGTCGTCTATGCCTGTGGAGGTGAAGGTTGTAACGGTAGCCGTAGCAGGTGTCGTGCCACCAATCACAGTGTCGTCAATCGCACCGCCGCCAATATCGACAGAGTTTGAGATGAAGGACGTGATTGTCACGGCACCCGTGCTGTTCGCAATCGAACCTGCCGCTGTCCCATCATTGGCTTTGATGTTCGTAATCTCAAGGTTCGTGGCATTAACGCCGTCGTCCTTGAGCAAAACACTGTCAATCGTCACACCGCTGCCCGCGGTGGTTTCGTTGACCGTGTTAGTCGTGATCGCCTGACCGTTGTCGATAATCAGGTTGTTTGCGCCAGACGTGTTGCCGTTGGCCAAAATCTCGGCCAGCGTATCTACCGTACCGACTTGGCTATCCACATACGCTTTGATCGACTCGGATGTCGAAAGCTTCGTTGCAGAAGCCGTGGCCATCGTGTCGTCATCAATGATGCCGTCGACAGTGGTCGAGGCATTGACCGTCAGGTTCGTGTTAGCCGTAAGCGTAGTGAATGTGCCTGCCTTCGGCGTAGTACCGCCAATGACCGCTTCGACCGTACCATCGTTAATGTCGGCTGTGCCTGCGGTAAGCGTGGGCGTGGTGATTTCTGTCGCACGGAGTTTGGTGAAAACGTCAGTAGTGGTCGCAGTGGCTCCGCCTCCACTAAACTTGACCACCATGTCGACGCCCGCTGGAACCTCAAGGTCGCGGCCAGCATCATATGTGCCTTGGAATAAGATTACAGAACGGCTGCCAGACAAGCTGTTGCGGATGAAAACAATCTTTTCCGCATCGCTCGGGGTAAGCTTGACATAAGCACTTGCGCCGAGGTCACCCCCGTCAACAAACTCAATCCACTTATTGCGGCCATCCGAAGTGGCCCCGTCGCTGATCGCCAGCGTATTCGGAGAACCAGACGTTCCCGCCGAGGCCAGCGTGATGCTGATCGCGCCGTTAATAGCTTGATCGAGAATATCGAAGTTTACGTTTGTGGTATCGCCCCAAGTACCCGACTGTTCACCGGTCGCCGGTTTCTCGATACCTAGGTTAACTGTATAGGTGCTTGGCATCTCTTTATCCTCTACGCCGCTATTCGCGTCCAGTTAGCATTCTGTGCTGGCGACTCCTCTGACCACGTTGGGCTTTGACTTGGTGTCGTACTATTATAACCCGGATTTTGATTTGGTACAATCCTGCCATATACAAGTACATCACCTACAAAGGTTGTCGCACTTACGCCTGTTACATTCACGATAGCGTCTGCATTTATGCTGACACTACCAACTCGTCCCTTTGCCTGTACCCCGCCGACGTTGACGTTCTGGTTTGTCGTAACGGCTACAGAACCTACCGCGCCAGTACCAGCAATTCCAGTAACCGGCACATTGGCTTCACCATCAACATCAGCCTGACCTACTTGGCCAGTCGCTGCAATGCCGATTGGGTATACGTTAGCTGCCGCAATGATTGAAACAGAGCCAACCGAACCCGTCGCCGCAATGCCTGTGACCGGAACATTCGCCTCGGCATCCACCGTAACGGTGCCAACAGCGCCAGTCCCAACAACTCCCGTAACGTTAACGTTTGCATCTGCGGTGACCGTAACGGAGCCAATTGCTCCCGTCCCGGCCAGTCCGGTGGGGTAGACGTTTGCGTCAGCAGTAACGCTGACGGTTCCGACTTGGCCTGTCCCGGCAACCCCGGTGACGTCTACATTGGCCTCGCCGATGACGCTGACAGAGCCAATCTGACCCGTGCCAGCAACTCCCGTGACCGATACGTTGATCTCTGCAACTACCGTTACCGAGCCAACACTACCCGTCGCTGCTATCCCCGTAACCGGTGCGTTTGTTTCCGCAACAACAGTTACCGAGCCAACAGAGCCCGTGAGTAGCGGGAAACCGCTCTGGGACCACGGGCCTTCGCCCCAACCAGAGCGGCCCCAGCCGCCGATTGGAACGATGACATCAGCCATTACGCTATCCGAATAATTGCATTACTTGCGTCTGCGGTCGGAAACACAATGGTGAAGTCACCAGCAGTGGAGTTTTTGTCTCCACCGAAATCCAATACCACAACAGCCGGATTGGATACCGAAATCGAAGTGGTGTTAGGAGTGGTGTTGTAAATCAACGCGCCGCGAGCAGTAATTGTTGCAGTAGTGAAGGTTTCGTCTGCAAAATCGGTGAAAGCAGTGGTGCCAGAAGTCGTCGGGTTTACGTTGGTCAGAGCCTGACCGCCCGCCGAATAGCCGGTTCCGCTGGTTTCATTCGTCGCAGAATACGCAGTCGTCGACGCGTCTAGCGTCGCAGAGCTGGTATAAAGCGCAATGTTGAATGTGTCACCCGTCGAAGCGTCAAAATCGTGTACACCATAAAGAAGCTCGTTCTTGAAGGATGTACACATATAGTTTCCTGAGAAAGCCATGTCACAGTCTCCTTATAAGTTCAGCAAGCTCCTTGTGGCCTGCGTCGGTTAGCGCGTTGTACACAGTTGTTCTATCACTTTTTATCGCTTCGCGCATATAAAATTCCAAGATTTTTAAAAGCTGCTTGCGAAAGGCATGTGCCTGTGCCCGAATAGCAGGGTTCGCGTCGTCGCTAATGGATATGATTTTATCCGCAGCGCGGTGCGCGATTTCCTCTGGGGTAAACCCGCGGCCACTGGTGGTGTGTACTTCCACCTGAAACCCCGGATTAACATTCATCTCTAGTGCCGAAAAACTCATTGTTTAGGCCTCACTACCATCCCGGTACGATATTCGTCCGTGACTTCCTTCGATTCGCCAAACATCTTCAGACCGGCAATTGCTTCAGCAAAACGTTTTTCATACTGCTGCATTATATCGGGTTCGCCCTTCATGTAGATATAGGCTTCAATCAAGCTGCCGTACAGAAGCGCAATTTGCGCGTTTTCACTCAACCAAGTAGTGCCACTGCCGCCAGATTGGGTCAAACTCAACGGACGATAGAAGTAATGCAGCTCAACCGCATACGCACTGTCCGGCGTGGGGCCCAAAATGAAGTTATCAATGTCAAATACCGCGTAATACCGCGGATTTCCAGTGGTAGCACCGTTGGGATTAAACGATTGCACGAAATCGGGGTCTTTAAAGTCCAAAAACACTTGATTTGAGCTGCCGTCCGTGAAAGACAGCGAAAACGGAGCCAAAAAGTCGCTCGGACACGCCAAATACTTGTTCGACGCCGACATATTCCCGCTTACGTTCTTGCGGAACAGGCTCAACTGCACATTTTTAAGGATGCGCTCCTCGGCCTGCACGATAAACACAGGAATATTGTTCACAAACGACGTTTCGTCGTACTGCGTATAGTCCTGAATGGCTTGTGTTAGCTGATCGTATGTAAAGCTCATGTCACCACCGTCACTTGGCCAACCTGACCGAAGCCTTGGGCCGGTTTCAGGTTAGGATTTTCAACGAGAGGAACCCCAACAAAGACGTCTAGGGGCTCAATACGGTCAGGACGCGCATTTTGCAGAGCTTCCGGGTCTACGACTTTGCGAAAAGGCCCTAATTGCGGATGCTTTGGCTCAAATTCGTCTGGACCCACAAGCATACCAGTCCATTCGCGCTTCATTAGCCTGTAAGGATAACGTTGGCCCGAACGGTCCGAAATTGCCCATGAATTTTTTCCAGATGCAAATTTCGCCATCGTCAAACCCTGTAATATTCGTACTTCGGAGCGACGTTGAACGACGACCGATCACGATCTTCCGTCGCGGCACGTTCAAACTCTTCTTCGTACACAGCTTTCAGTAGCTGCACACGGTTCGGAGCCCGCTTCAAAGCGAGGTAATAGGCTAGACCCGCCGCCAGACACGGATAAAACCGGAAAGGCAGGTCCATGGTGTTGGTGTAGATGTCCGCATCATCCATTCTGGTCAATGCGTCGTATATGATTAAGTCAGTCGAGTTGTCTGGAATCGGCCAAACCTTCAAATTTGGAGTGATTTGACGGTCCAAGAAGAACTGATTTGCGCGGCTTTGCTGCGTTTTATTCGGAATCGTCAGGTAACCATCTCTGCTCAAGCGTTCCATCGAATAATCTGTGCCATTTCGACGACAAACTACCGACAAAACGTCGATTACATCGTTTCCGAGGTCGTATTGGCCGTCACCCTGCGTAACTGTGATCGTCCTCTGCTTGATCGTCCACTGGTTCAAGCCGCGGTTTGCCCAATCAGCCAGCAGCAAATTAAGCGAACGCTTTGCAGTTTTAAGGTCGTAACCAGTACGAACCTCAAGACCGCACCGCTCAAACGCCTCTTCGACGTATTCCGCGACGTCTAGCTCAAAATCTTTGCTGCCTGAAGTGGCCATCAGCTCAATCCTTACGCGTTACGCACAGCACAGCTTTTGCCGCCGCGCTTTTTGCTAGAAGTGCGCACGGCACCCCCGCCTTTCATCTTTTTAACCATGCCGCCGCCACGCATTTTCTTAACCATGCCGCCGCCACGCATTTTCTTAGGTTTCATTGCCATCTTTCAATCTCCTGTAAAGGCGCTCCCGCTTTTCAAAGATTTCACGGGCGTTATACTGGCCATTATATGTATCATAATAGCCTTTTTTATCCAGCTTGTCTGCTGCTTCCTGCAACTTAGACAAACGCTGAACAAAAATCATTGCATATTCCGCATCAATTTGAGGTTCAAAGCCATGCTCGACCTCATTAACGAACTCGCTTTCCTCATCATGCGGATGAAACCCCATAACCCAAATGTCTCGGTCGATAAACATGCCGTCCGCAATGACGTCATTCATTTCGTCCAGATAAATGTGGAATAACTCAGGGTCTTCGTCGAACTTGAAATCAACAATAATTGCGACGTCAAAGTTGTCGTCGAACTGCGAAACCGTGTTGTACAGCGTCTGCTTGTTGGTTTCGTACTTGAAAAGTACCGCGACGCGGCCATCTGCCCACGCTTGTCGGGCATACGGGCAAGGCGGGAGATTGTTAAAGTAGGGATTAACTTTCTCTAAAACCGTAGAAGACCAGTCTACCAGCTCGTGGTAAACGGCTTTTTCAACTTCAAACGACGGTTTTAAGAAAGCTAAACTCATGCTAAAGACACCGATCCTTTCGTGCGCTTTCTGCGGTCAGACAATACTGCTCCGCACCCTCGCGCAATGACACCACCAGCGGCCATCTTTTTTACTTTTGCTTTTTCAGTGTTTGATACAACCTGCTTGCCTTTACTGCCTTCACGCTTCTTTTTGCGAGCTGTCGCAGCGCGTTCAGACTTGCTAAGACTTTGCGCCTTGCTGCGAGGCAAACATCTATCTGGGTTCTTCTTATTTTTCGAAGTGCCGCACTTACCCGCGATATTTCCGCTGCTATCAATCCGTACCCAATCTTCATCTACCCACTCCTGAAGCTTTCCCATGGCTATTCCTTTTTCTTCTTTTTGCCACGTTTAGCGTCTTTTGCGTAGTTCGGGTCTTTGCAATATTTGGAAGCTGCCAGATTGGCATATGCGCTGGGGTATGTGTCAAAGGTGCGCTCGGCCCAAGCTTTTCCCGCAGGACAAATCTTGCTGCCTTTGCTTTTAGAAGAAGCACCTTTACCTTTGCGCGAATACGCCACTATCAAACTCCCCAGAACTTATGCACTAATGGGGCCACTAGAATAAGAATTGCCAAACCCCAAATTTTGATGTCCAAGCGGTCTAGGGCGGACTTCTGCTCAGTCAGCTTTTCTTCAATCCGCTGATACCGCAGATTACATTCCGCTTCGTGTTTCTCTAGCTTTGCCAAGACGTCTTCTACTCGCATCTCGTCCTCACCACGCTTTACAGGACCAGTAACGGGCACTGAACTTGTCTTTTGCAGTGTCGCACGAGTGACGCGCTCTAAAGTTCTTTCGACGTCCCGGTTGATCCTTTTTAATTGCCATGTTCGGATCGCCGAAACGAACCAGCTTAACGTCAGACCCCTTCTTAGCGAGGACCGCACTTTTTTTGGCTTTACCGGGGGTACGTTTAGGTTTGTTAAATCCTGCAAATGTCTCTCCCCGATAACTCAATCTACCTGACGGCAACCTTTTTACGTCTTTTGTCGTCGCCATAAGATTGTCCCCTAGCTGTAAAAGATTGTTAGCGCCGTGATGTTGGTGAAGACGCTTACATACAAATCGTTGGTAAACAGACAGCCATCATCAGGGATGTTTACAGAGTGGGAATCAGATGCCAAAAAATCGATGTCGAGAACAGTTGCGCCACCGTTACCGTCTGTAAGCGTCAAACGACCAGCGCCTGCCCCGGTCAAAACCTGCACCTGACGAAGACGGTTGCGACCAATACTGGCCGCTCCTGTCCCAGTCAGACGTTTTGTTTTTACGTCTGAATTAGCCATTAGCTTTTCTCCTTGGTCGCTTTTTTAGGAGCAGCTTTTTCCACCTTTTTTTTCAGAGGATTGCCATCCTTGTCGAGACCGCGGGCCGCCAATTCTTCTTCAGAAGGTGCCTTAAAACGATTGCTCATAGCTCACCTCCTTACGATGCTGCGATAGTGCCGCCAGTGTCAGAACGCTTCCAGTTGGTGCCGTCAGAGAACGCCAAAATAGCGGAACCTGCTGCGCCGTCAGAAACATACACAAGCGTACCCGCGCCAGCAGAAGAAGCAGACGGAGCAGTAGCAACAGTGTAGGTGGGAACTTTGATGTCGCCGATGAAACCGTTATCGGAAGTCACGGGACCAGAGAAGGTAGTATTTGCCATGTGTCACCTCTTGCACAAGGATTCGCCTCGTAGTCTGTGCAATGTCAGGCGGGCTGGTGCCTGTCTACGAAGCTAATATGTTAAGCCCTGTTCGAATTATAACATATTTTTACAAAAAAGAAAGGGGGCTCTTTCGAGCCCCCTCAAGTGCAGTTTCAGGGAGGATGGATCGTCGTGACCCAAGTCCCTTATACCATACTTTAAGCTGCGCCGGGAGTACCGAAAACGCAACGCCAGTCGGACACGCCGAAGGAGTAACGCTCACGGGCCTTGAAGCGCATGTTACCGGTGTCAAAGTCACCTTCCATTGCCGTTTTGATTGGCGAACGGTTGAAGTATTTGAAACCGTTAGGTGCATCAGTCTTGATGAAGAATGCGTCGGTGTCGGTGAGGAAGTGGTTAACCACCGCACCTTCAGGAAGCATACCCATAGACTTCATTGCGTTCAGATCATTGTCTGCGGTGCCAGAGCGCAGGTTCGAGTTGATAACTCGCTCTGCGATGAACTGAAGCTCTTTCGGAATGATGAGCTTCATGCCGCGAACAGCAATCTTCAGACCGCGCTCGTCAGTCAGACCAGCAATGTCGATCAGCATCTGCTCAAGCGAAGTTTCGTTGAGGTCCGCTGCGGTCGCCAGAATGTTGGTCTGGTTACCCGACAGAGATGGGTGAGCGTTCGAGCAAAGTGCTGCACCGTCGCCAATCGCAGAAGCACCACCCGTGAACGCATTGTTCAGGATAGCAGCAGCTTTGATCTGCTTGGTCTGGGCCATAGAACGGGCCAGAGCCTTGGTGTAGCGCGAAGCCAGACGATCATACAGGTTATCTTCGATAGCCTCTTCAGTGATCGAGAACGCAAGCGCGATGGTTTCGTGAGTGTAACGAGCAGTGTAAGTTTCCTGTGCATCGTCAAAGCTAATGCTTCCGCCTTCGCTTTTAACAGGTGCTGTGGAAAAACCACCGAGCATAACTTCCTCTTCAAATGCACGGTCCGAAGACTCCTCATCGAAGATTTCGCTATGTTCATTCTCGTAACGGTTATATTCGAGCCCGAACAAGGCATTAAGGCCGGGTTCGAGTTCTTTCGCTAGTTGTGCGCGAGAGATAGCCATTGTTTAGCTCTCCTTAAATGCCGGTAGAATCCGCGGTGGTTTGAGAATCAAACCGGCGGGTTCCAGCGTTAAAATGAGCGTTCAGGCGAACAATAAGCGGGATACCCGCTGCCGTGAAGTCACTGTTAGCAACATCATCCATGATGCCAACAATGCGTAGCGGCAATGTTGCCGTAGTAGCGACGGACGACACTGACAACGCCGCAGTGGACGAACCAGTGTTGGTGCTGCCAGAACGAGCAGAGGTGCCCAGCGAAGCGTTTGCGAAAACGGTTGCCAGAGCAGTTGCGCGGTCAGTCAGCGAGGCGTCAGAAGCCACCTTGAACAATTGATTCGGATCGTCGGCAACATAAGCCTTAACCGGATGGTTAGTGTCTACGCTGACAGCGCCCGAACCGGGCCAGTAGTTAATCCATACAGGTTTTTTCTGTACGGAATCGACGTACTCCACACCCATCAGGACACCCAAAGCTTGGGTAGTACCACCGTCGGTTGCACCAGCTTGGTCGATAGTACCTGCCGAAGTAGGCACCACGATTTCATACTGGTAAATCGCGTTGGTATTGTTGGAGGCGATTTCATACTGAGTTACCCCAGTTGTGTTTGCACCGCTACCAACAAGCCCGATAGGACGGAGACCGTAGGCAGTATTTGCGTTTGCCATAAGAGTTCTCTCCTATTTGGGGCAGTCCTATTTACGAGGACCGCCGAAGGTTACACGAGATTGCCGATCAGCATTGCCGATCCGCATGGTTGAGTGTGCATTCTCGCGCATCATGTCAGAGTCAACTGCTTGCATCTGGTCACGACTTCTTTGGTTGAAGTACGCAGTCCTTTCTGCAACCGTCTCGTCCGGAATACGTGCGAGAAGCAGTCCGCCAACTCCAAACACACCTTGATATTTACCTGAATCGACAACAGGCGCTTCAAAGTCAGGATATTCATCCTTACGGACCAATTCCCAACCTTCGCGCATCTTGGCACTGATGTTCTTCGTGTCGTCAAAACCACGCGTTTCGGCGCGAATCCAACGATGTTTAAAGCCATCAGGGGCAGGTGGTGCATCTAGCATAGACGGGGGAGCCCAAGGCTTACGAACGGCCTGTTTCTCCCGGGTTTGGTTAGCGCGAGAAGTTCGATTGATGGTCGAACCACCGTTCTGGTTTTCATATTCGCTCATTTTCTTACTCCTTCACGTATTTCGCATATTCTTCAAGCGGCACTCCCAATTTCTTCGCGATTGCGACTTGGCTCGGGGAGAGTCGAACCTTTTTCCCACTGCGCCCAGAAACGTTTCTTGAAGCACCAACAACCGTCTGAGCGGGTCGTCTATTGGCACCGTTTCCGCCGTTTCCAAACTTGTCAGAAATACGGCGATCAAGTTCAGTATAGTATTCATCGCTCTGCGGGTCAAATCCTTCGTCTTCGACCAACTTTTTATGAATACCGAACGCTGCATAAGTCATGGCTTCGTCTGATCCGAACCATGAATTGCGTAGCGCCCACTGTTCTGCTTTAGGATCAGGCCTGCGCGGCTGCTGGGCAGGCATGGGCTGACGAGCCTGATACTGCTGCTCCGCAGCTTGCTGCTGGCGATAGCGTTCCTGCTGAATCTTAGCTTGGTTTGCGCGGTCCTGTTGAATTGCCAAAGCAGTCAATTGGCGCTGCGCCTCAACCGTGGCTTGCGCATCACCCATCTCAATAGCACGAGCCAGATTAGCTTCGACTTGAGACATTTGAGTGTTAACGCGGTTGGTGTACTCGTTGACGTAGTTCGTGTCCAAACTACTGATGCGGTTCTTTAGCTCAGAAGCTTCATTCTGGATCGCTTGAGCATAACGAATTGCTTCCTGCTCGCGGCGCTCCGCTTCCCGCATCTTTTTGGTCAGGCGGTCAATACGCTTTTGCGTAGAGGTCTCCGCCTTCTGAAATTGGTCTTCGGAATCTTCGTTAAAACTATCGGAAACTTTACTTTCCGATACCTCTACTTCGGTATCCGCTTCGTTGTCGAGCTCTAGCTCGACTTGGTTTTCTTCTTTATTTGCCATGCTTCACCTTTAAAAATAATGGATGTCTTCGGGGTCCAGAATGGTTGCCAGAATCTCGTCGTCGTTGAGAATCCGAACTTCTCCGCCGTCAATTTGGAAACGCGAGCCAGCATAGCGGGCAAACATTACCCACTGCTTCTCTTTGCACCAAGGGCCGGACGGAAACTTGGAAGTGTCCTTATATGCCAAAGGACCAATTTTGAGGACGTAGCCTACCTGCGTGGAAATGTTGCTCTTTTCCTGCACCTCGGAAGGAATGAAGATACCACCAGCGGTCTTCGATTTTCCTTGATAAGGGAGGATAAGGATGCGCCATCCAGTGGGGGCGGGCATTCTATCAAGAAGACTTCCTTCAATTTTGGAAGGGTCTAAGCGAGGCTTATCGACGTATGCGTCAGCAAGGTTCGGTTTTTCCGCCTTGGCTTCCTCGGATTTTTTAGTCATTTCTTCGATGCCCTTGCTAATGGCATCTAGGTCAAGTTTTGCAGCTTCAGTCATTTTGACGCTCCTGTTTATCTAGCAGGCTCTTGAGTTCCTGTTCCACGTGAGTAATGCACTCCAGATTGCCCATCAGCTCACGATAGTGTTCCATGGACTTCACGTTCCCGTTGGTCATGTAGTCCACGCAACCTTGGCGGCGATCACGGAGTATCCGGAAGACCGCTTCGGTAAATTTTATTTCGTACATCCAGTCCTCGCATAAAATCGAACATTGTTCGATAGTATCTTAGCATATCTTATATGAGATTTGCTAGGACAAAACATATATTTATGCGAGTTCAAAGTGGGGGGCGTCAATGAAAGGCCGCTTGCCCTGCGAACGACGCAAGTCCACGTAATCGTTCATCGCTTCTTCCATTGTACCGCTCCACTCGCGGATGTCGGGAATGTGCCACGCTGCACCCCAGCGAATGCCAACGCCAACTGCTATGGCCCCCTCTTTCATGGCGTCCGCAATCTCGTCGTATAAGTTCAACTCCCACGATCCGCGGGAGCCAACATAACACATGAGGTCCACGGCCTCGCCACCAATGTGTCGGGAGTTCATGGTCTTACTTGCGCCCTTGGCCACAAGCTCGCGCTGCTCTTCAATAGTTCGCAGCCCGCATATAACGCCAAAGTCGTTTTTGGTGACCGTAATGGCATGTTTCACAACAGCGACAAGGCGTTCGTCGACGCCTTCCAGCTTGTCCAAGCTGCGTTGGGATAGATTAAAGGTCATTTCGTCACGCCTTTCGTTTTTTCGAAAGTACGGAGCGAACCAAGACCCAAAAGGCCGCCTAGCACGGTCAGCAACGTACCCATGTCAAACTCAGGCAGCGCAGGCAGTTGTACGCCCGCCACCGCAATCGCAAAAAGCAACAGCGGCTGCAACACAAAATGGTATAGGAAAGCGATGCCACAAACCCAGCCGATGAAGGGCCGCCAGCCGCCTTTAAACACCGAGCCAGAAGCGGCTTCGGCTTTGTTTACTTCGATTTGAGCAAGCGCCAGCTCGTGAGCCTGCTTCTCTGCCATTGTGGCGATCTCATGCGCCAGCTTGGCTTTTTCGCCTGCGTCCGGAATAAACTTGTCTAGCAGACCGGTTACCGGACCAATTAAAGCTTGTAACATGGGGCTCCTCCTAAGATTTCCCGCGTTTTATCTTATACCCAAACCGGTGTTTTGGAAAGAATAAAGGTTATTTGCGCGACATCCATGCCGAAACCCCCATATACGCTCCCACAACACCAGCCATCGAAATGTAGAACAGGCCAAACAGATCAGACAGCGCGTTTACTCGTTCAACAGATACCGCAGGACTGACCAGAAGAAGGGTAAACACAAGACAAGCACCGAGAGCCACAGAAGCCATGTACTTCTGCGCTCTAAGTTTTCTAATCTGCGCCTCTGTTTCTCCAATTTCCTTAGCAGCCGCAAGCTCTTCGTCTGTGATGATTCCGTCATGGTTCAAGTCGTATTTCGAATAAACGGTGTCCTCTTGGAATTGTTTTGTTTTCATGGGCTGCTCTCCACTAAAAACTTGAACCACATAAATAAACCTTCAATGCCAAGCAACGAAGCTTCCGCACCAATGGCTGCCAAATCGGCCTGCGTCATGCCCGCATACGGATCAAACGCAGGCTGTGGGACAGGGGTTGGAGTTGGGGTTGTACATCAGAATACCCCCTGAAATCTTTGCGGCCTTGCAATCGGGCTAAAACCGCGAACAACGCCGCCGCCAGCTTTCTTCACGACCTTCTTTTTACCCTTAGACTTGCCTGCCGAAGACAAAGCAATCGCCACAGCCTGCTTCTGAGGATAGCCCTCGTCCCGCAGCTTACGAATGTTGCTGCTTACAGTCTTCTGGCTTTTGCCTTTCTTCAGCGGCATTTCAGCAACATCCCATGTGCATCGTGCCCTTGATCGCCGCACCCGTGCCACGGGTCTTCGTCAAGCGCATCTTGTCGCCAGCCATCGGGGCTTTCTTAATGCCACCAATCTTCTCAGGCTTGGGCGGGTTCTTTGGCGCAGAGCCATTTACTTTGACAGTACGATTTTTCATTGTGGAGTCCCTCCTTTGTTACGTTGTTTAAGCAGCTCTCTTTCCATCGCAGACTGAATACGGGCCTGTGTCTGCTTCTCTTGCGAAGCCAAACGCTGCTGGAATTGGTTCGACCGAATCTGCATACCCTGTGCATCCAACTGCACTTTGGCTTGGTCGATCTGGTTGTCGGCCTGATCCGATTGTGCTTTGAGCTGAAGCTCCTGCTCCTTGAGCTGCACAAGTGGGTCCGGGGCCCCCGCGCCAGATAGCTGGGCAGACAAATCTTTGACCTGCTGCAAGCCTTCCGCAACAAACTGTGCGGTAAGCTGTTCGATCTGTAGCATTTGCTCGTCGTCGGCAGGCTGACCACCCTGCTGTTGCACTTGTTGCAGATACTGCACCGCGGCCTGTTCACGCGCAGCAATCTGAACGTGTTCCATCACGTGCTTCTGCAAAGAAATAGCAACGGGCGGCATTTGACCAACCATCTGTCCAGAGCCAAATACCAAGTGCGCCATGATGTGCGCCTGATGGTTCTGACCCTCAAACGCCTTCAACGGCAACATATCCAACGCGTTGATGTTCTCTTGCGCTGGATCAAGCGGCTCCGGTATCTCTGCCGGAATAGCCTTCATCAAACGGTCGGCATCCGACACGCCCAAAGCTTCATACATGTCACGGAAAACCTCGTGCATGTTGTGAATCTCTGGTGCTTGGGCCGCGAGCTGTAGTTTGGTTTGCGCGAGCATAATGCGCTGCGCTTGGCTGAACACGTTCGGATTGCTGACCGGGATCACATCCACACGGTCGTCAAAGTCTTTCGCCATGATATTCTGATCGCCACCAGCAACCGAGTACGGATACTCCTGCGGCAGATACTCAGACATCACGCGAGCAAGGATTTTGAACTCCTGACGCATCGCGTAGTGCAGGCGCTTATGCACAGCACTCATGACCCGCGAGCCTTGCTCCATCATCGCAATGGTCGTGCCCACAGGTGCTTGCTGATTGCCGTCACCAACCTTCAAATCAGTGATGGTAGCAAAACGTTGACCGGCCTGTACCACAAAGCCCAACAGATTGAAGAGCGTCTGGTCGGGCCCCTTAAACGGCAGCGGCATGAGGCTATCTCGAATAGCCCCACCGGGTGCGTCCACATCTCGGAACTCACCGGGCTGCAAGGGATCATCGTCGTCCCTAATACGCAGTCCACGGGCCTTGAAGCCCGCAGGGAGGTTGGACAACGTACCAGCGTCGATTAGCTGTCGCAGTGCCGCCGTGGCGGTCCGGGAAAGACCGCCAATCGTATGTATCAGACCCAGCCCGTAGAACCCAAAGCCGGGCAAGAACTTGTAGTGGGTGAAATACTGAATTTTCTTCTTCAGATCGTCTTCTTCGCGATAGTTGCGACGAACCGACAGCACCTGACCGTTGTCCATCGACAAAGTCACAATGTAAGGAACGCGAATGCCAGTAGGCTCGCCGTCCTCACCAAGGTCTTCGTAGCCCTCTAGGTCCAGATCGACATGGCACTCAAGGATCGTGCAGTCGTAATCAATCTGGCTGGGCTCCACGCCGTCAATGCGGTCAATCTCGCTCTCAACGCCCGTAATCTCACGCTGCGCGGGGATCACTTCAACGTCCAAATACAACCCGGCAAGCTGGCGCTTACGCAGATCGTTTAGCGACATCCGCACGACTTGGGTAATGTTGGGACATGATTCGAGGTCCGCGGTCTCATACGGAACCACCAAGTTCTCCGCAGGGACAAACTTGGATACTGCTCGACCGAGCGTCTCGTCATAATAAGTTTTCTTGAACGTCGAACCTGCCAGCGGCAAATAGAACAGCATCTGGTCCATGTCCGGCGTGTATTCTTCCATCACATTCGTGATGTAGTAATTCATGAAGGTCTTTACGCGCTGCGCTTGGGCAACCTTTTCACGCGTTTCAGAGCCCATGACAACCGTTCTAACGGGCCCCGCAGGAGGTAGCAGCTCGTTGAAAGCTTGCGCTTGAAACTGTGTAGCAGCTTCTGCCAAAAGCGGATGAGTGACACCCGAAGCGCCTCTAAACGGCTGAGTGCGCTCTTCGTAAGTGAAGCCAAGTAACTCAAGACCGTTTGCATACGCATCTTCCCAGTCCTGACGGCTCGCTTTATTCGCGTCATACTCACCCAAAAGCTCACTAGCAATGCGTTGTAGCTCGCGGTCAGGCATTTCTTCAGCAAGGTTCGCATAGAAATCCTCATTCTCCCCACGCTGATCTTGAGGCTCAAAGTCAATTTCAACTCCGCCGTCGTCCGTCGGTGTAATGCCAATCTCGCCTACACCAGACGCGTCGATCATCGCAGTCACGTTGTTCTGCGAATCCGGAAGCTCAATCTCCACTTCAGCCGCTAAATCCTCTGGATCCAACTGCGACGGGACATTTTTGTCCACCATGCCTCCAATAGGTTCACGTGCCATGCGTTATCTCCTTCAAGACTAACTTACCATAGTCCTATACATATTTCTAGCAATTGGTGCTAGGCTTTCCACGCCCCGTGGGCCGCGGTTCATGTTCCGCGCGACGTCTACCAAACTTATTACGCCGCCTTCTTTTTTCTTAACTACACCGGGAACGATGTTGTTTACGTCAAACACGGCATAGTTTTTACCGTCCTGCTCGTAAGTGGTAAAACCATCAAACCCTTGTGATTTAATCCAGTCTACAAGGCCACTATCTTCAATAGTCCCGTAATCGCCTGCTTCCACCAAATCTAAAAAGTTCATGTCTTCCGAATAGTCGAAAAAAGCATCGTCTAAACTTTTTCCATACTGAGCATACCAATCAGACTCAAGAAGTTGTTCCATGTGACTCGGATTATCAACATCAAAAAAATTAACGTCTTTAAGGTATACAGGACGTATGTTAGGTGCCCCGTCTAGAACATCTCCAGCATAGTATTCTGCTGTACTAGGCTTATCTGCTACAAAAGTATACGGCGCGTCCGGGTCAAACTCTTTGAACTCTGCTCTTGTGCCGTGGTAAAAGCGTTGCGGTTTGTCGCCGCCTAACAGCCCGGTTGACTTAGGGGCCGTGGGCCGCGGCTCACGTACCATGTCCAAAATAGGGTCAGGGTTAGTTGGGTCGGGATACTGAAAATTAAACCCGTTGCGCTGATAAAACTCAATTAACTCGTCTTGATCTAAACCACCCTCGCCTCGCGGGTCAGGATACAAAGTCAACCTCGTGCCTGTCGCATCCGCCTGTTCCGTAACACGGCGAAGCATCTCACCACCCTGCCCTTGGCCGGGCTTATCCGCCTCAATGTACATAATGCTAACCGCGTCGTTCTTAACGTCCGGCTGCAACGTAACGTGAGACTTTTCACCTAAATCAGGAAAAAATACTTGCGGCGTAGTTGTTTTGGGGTTGGGTATGGTCCCACCGCGCAACGTCTTTGCTAACGCTTGGGCCCCCTTCAAAACTCCCCCCGGTAATGCCGTTATGCCCGCAGTAAACGGAGCCACCGCGTAAAAAGCATCCCCCGCTAAACCTAACGTCTGTATCCCAGCGTCAAGATAATTGCCTTGAGACAAGTTTTCAGAAAATGACGGCAACATCTGACCCGGATTAAACGGATCAGGCGCATAACCCATAACATCCGCAACACCCGCACCCGGCGCAAAACTAGAACCTATCGCACCCGTAGCATACGCCGCCTCCCCCAAAGTCATGCTAGGGTCTGCGGTCGAAGAGGCTAAAAAATCGTATTCCGGATTGTCCGCCATCAATAATACCCCGACACGACCTAGTAATTGCGATATGGGCGGGAAATGCCCAAAATACGACGTGTCGTATCAAAATAGCCCTGCTCATTGCGAGGGAAGTAAACATCGGGCCCCGTAGGAGGTGACATGAAGTTCCGTGGGGCGCGGGCCTGACCCGGAGCTGGCGTTGTGCGCTCCTCCGGTGTACGACCCATGATCTTATCCAACTGGTTGAAGACTTCCGCATCTACCATGCGCGTCAAATCCTGAACACTCGCGTTCATACCAGCCTTCATAAATATTTGCCGACCAACCGCATTGTTGCGTTGATCCATGGCAACGTCTCTTGCGTTCTGACCACCTACCGGCCATGGCGCAAAACGATCCAAGAACTCGTTGAAGTCACCCGCAGTCTCCGCGTTCTCCGGACCATATTCCTTCGCCATAATCGCCGAACTCAACATGTGGGCCCGCGCATCTTCTAACTCAGGATACGTCGGCATGTCACGACGGCCCGCGGGCCGCGCCATACGAACACTTTCAGGCTCGAAGCCAGTCGGAATGTACTGCTGACCCGTCTCGGAATCAAAAGCACTCGGATAGTTGTAACGCTCAATCAACTGCTGCATGAACGTCGGATCAGACCCATAAAGAGCCTCGGTCCGCGATCCACCAACCCGCGCACTTTCGCGCAATCCTTCGGTCGGATTATCACCAGTCAATTTATCCCAGATCATCGTGCCGAAGCCTTTTTGATCTTCTTGCTCGGCTTCTTGTTGCATCTCCTCTGGGAGATAGTCATAATATGTCGCAGGGGCCCCCGGGGCAGTCTGGTTCATATCAAGAGCCATTACATCGCCACCATCGGCAAAATAGCCGACGTTGCCGAAGCCACCGGACCCTAGATTGACCGCAGAGTTATACATATTCTAGCCCTTCTGCTTTTAGTAATACAAACGTACTTTAACAGAGTTTTCTCCATCTTCCCAGTCATCAGTTGGCAATTGCACAAAATTCCCTTGACGGTATCGCATCAGCGCCTGCGTCATACTATCCACCAAATCGTCATGCTCGCCATTGGGAAATGCAGCAACCTCCTCAATTAACTCATCCGCCCACATCTTGTCAGGATGCCAAACCATCCCAGCCTCAAACAAAGGCGACACACTGTGAACACGACTGACCTTGTCGTTACCCCTACTCGGCGTAAAATTCACAACAGGTATCCCCATATTCCGCAATTCGTGCGTCAAGGGCATACCACTCGCCTTTGCTTCCACAATCACTGTATCAGGTTCCCAAAATTTATAAAGGTCTAAAGCGACCTGCTTCAATTCCGGAAAATCCCACCGCCCCTTCACACTATCCAACAATATTAAATTGGGCCCCGAACCACCCTCGTTCGGATAAAAAACACCCCACGTCGTAATCGCACTAAAGTCAGAAGTCTCGCGTTTCGAAAACGCCGTATCGTAGCTCTGGATCACATATTCCAATTGCGGAACCTTCTCCCGCTCCCAACAACGCCACCACTCGCGCTTAATAAGCGCGCTCTCTTCACCTGTGGGATTTTGCTGATACTGCGCGTTCCACTTGCTCGGCGGAATAGATGCGCGGACCGCGGTCAAATCCTCTAAAGACCAAAATTCTGGCCAGCACGGAGTCCCATCTTCGAAAATCGCAGGAAGTTCTATAACTTCCCATTGATCCGCTAACGGGTCTTTAGCCATAGCCCGCAGAAGTTGACCCGTCATGTCCTTCTCTGACCACCGGGTCTGAACCAAAACAATCGACCCACCCGGCTGGAGACGTTGACGGGGGCCCCCAGTGTACCAATCCCACGCATCGTCAAAACCGGAACTCGACATCGCCGTCTGCTCCGAGTGAGGATCGTCAATAATCACCAAGTCACCACCGCGGCCCGCCAAGTTCGAACCAACGCCCACGGCGTAATACATCCCACCTTTGTTCGTGTCCCACCGACCAGAAGCCTTACTGTCCGCAGCCAGCTTCACCTCGGGGAAAATCTCCTTGAACTCGTCGCTCTCAATCAAGTTCTTCGTCTTGCGGCCAAAGTTAACCGCCAACTCAGTCGTGTGCGTCGCCTGAATGATCTTCATTTTCGGATTACGGCCCATCATCCACGCCGGGAACAAATACGACGCAAATTCCGACTTCGTGTGACGAGGGGCCATGTTGATAATGACCCTCTTCAACTCACCACGGGCCACGCGTTCTAACTTTTCAGCAATGATTTTGTGATGACGGCCCGCGATAAAATCAGGCCAAACTGTTTTCACGAAAGTTAAAAAATCATTTTGGCACTTCTCGTTCTTTTCGAGCTGCGCTAACCGAAGCTCAAGTTTAAGTTTTTTCTCTTCTAACGCCGCATTTTGCGCTACACTCATCGGGGCCCCCGGCTAACTTTTCATACGCAGTTTTCGATGTTTCACGTGAAACATTTTAGGTGTGTTCCACGTGGAACATAGCACGTAATATATGCGATTTTAACAGCAAATATAAGACAGTTAAAGCCAATACGAAAAAATATGTAAATATTTGCGAGAAACATGGCCCTAGCCCCGGTACGGAGAGCCCGGGGGCCACGCGGCGCGGCGCGACGCCGAAAAGCCGGGAACCGCGGTTTGACCCGATAGGCCGGGGCCCCTTGCCCGTTTGCCGGGGCGACGCGATCCGCCCAGGGCGATGCCGGGGCGACGCGATCCGCCCAGGGCGACGCGATCCGCGATCCGGGCGGCTGGTTCACCGGTTAACTGCCACCGGCTGGGCTTCCGACTTGTCCCGATCCGCTACCCGCTACGCCCGATCCGCGGCCACCGGCCCGCGGTTAACTGCCACCAGCCACCGGTTAACTGCCACCGGCCACCAGCCACCGGTTAACTGCCACCGGCCACCAGCCACCAGCCACCGGCCACCAGCTGGGCGCCCGATCCGCGGCCACCGGCCACCGGCCAACGATCCGCGGTTAACTGCCACCGGCCACCGGCCACCGGCCACCGGCCACCGGCGCGCGGCGGGCGGGCCGGTAGGTTTGGGACGCGGCCCGCGGGGCAGGGCCCGGCTTAATTAACTACGAATTACGGCATAAAAAAAAGCCCGCAGGAGGCGGGCTTTAGGTGGTTGGGTTGGGTTGGGGTTTAAATGCGATCCGGACCCGTCCCCCAGCATAGCGGGCATTTCTGCCGGTCCTCGGCTGGAATATGTCGGGCGTAATTATTGCCCAGCATCGGGGCACCACAACGCGTCACGGGGGCGCTAGGGTCGGAAAGGTGCCATTGGCCCAAAGCTTTCACCCAGTCGCAGGCCTCGTCGCGCTGGGGTCTGTTCCGCCATTCGTGTAGCAGTTGGTTGAGCGTTAAAACTATTTGGCGGATGCTATTAATCTCGCTTGACATTTGGTTAATGTTCCATTCCAGCCGCTCTATATAGTCGGTCAGGTTTTTGATGTCCTGCGCGGCAATGCGGATGTCGCGGGCGGTTTCGCTGTCTCCCAAGTCGTCGGAAAGTTTAATTAAAAAGTCGGTATCTGTGTTTAGTTCTATCATGGCTCGCGCCCTCCGTAGTTGTTAAAAGTTGAGACGGGTTGCCCCCCGTCGAATGCGATTATATGCGATAACTTTTAAAAAAGTAAAGCTAAAAAAGAAAAGGCCGCCCGAAGGCGGCCCAGTGTCCAGCGGTCGCGCTGGTTTTAATCAAATCGGGCGATTTTAAAGGGCCCGTCCAGCCCGTCGCGGATTGCAGTTATCCCGTAGTTGTAAACATAGCAGAAAAAGCGCCCGTCAAATCCAAAGCGAGCAAGCGGGGCCATGTCTGGATCGTCCGCGAATTCGCTGTGATATGTCCCGTCGACGTCGACCGATCCGCCGAAGGGATAGCAAAAACCGCCCATTTGATATTCGGCATCCATGCCGTCCGCGATAGCGTCCAGCGTCACCGGCTCGCCGCTGTTGCTGGCCATGATGCAGGCCGCACAAAAAAAGTCGGGAATGATCCCGCACGCTTCGATGATGTCGGCGGGGCGGGCCGCTCCAATGCGACGATCCGCGGCAGGGTTTAAGACACGGTCCAGCACAAAGTCGCTGGGGCGAATGTTTAAAGTGTGAATGTTTGCCATTTTTGGCCTCCGTAGTTGTTAAAAGTTAAGACGGGTTGCCCCCCGTCGTCTGGGATTATATGCGATAACTTTTTAAAAAGTAAAGCTAAAAAAAAAAGGCCGCCCGAAGGCGGCCAGTTCTGCAGCGTCG
>Ga0222714_10001401_pt1 | contig 27203 bp, 19 predicted proteins | sample C33_3DmetaG_FD_165048 | JGI IMG/M metagenome (GOLD analysis project Ga0222714, IMG submission 165048) | Estuarine water microbial communities from San Francisco Bay, California, United States - C33_3D | ecosystem: Environmental > Aquatic > Marine > Unclassified | place: USA: California...
ATCTAATTGAGTATCGGGTTGAGAACTACCAATACCCACGGCATTATTTGAGTCTATAGTAAGATTACTATACTGAATAATACCAGCAGTATCTCTTGCTCTGGTCATTTTCTATACTAATATGCTTTTCTTATTCTTATTTATCAAATAAAAAAGGAGGGTTGAACCCTCCCCCTTTTATCAAGTAGTTGCAACTCCTACAGGATCTGCAGGTGCTTCTTCAGCAGCTGGTTCTTCAGAAATTTCAATAGTTCTAACAAACCATCCAGTTGTATTGTCTGCCTGATAAGCATCTTCATCCCAAACAACATATTTTCCAGAATATCTTTCTTCTGTGGTGATAGTAGGAGGATCTCCCAGAGGTGATACCCAATCAGCAGTATCACTATCAAGAGTCCAAGAGGCAAAAGGTTGAGGAGCAACAAATGCATCCAGTTCTGCGTTATATGAATAACCGATACCCGCATAACGAACTCTCATGTTGTTATTGTATGAGGTCTGCTTCCAGTTGGTGTCTCCACCAAACAATTTCTTACAGAAAGCAACTCCAATTTCTTCTAATTCGTTTCCATGAACATCTTTAATATCATCGTTACCCACAACAATGACTTGAGTAACAACATTATTCTCGTCTAATTGAGCAAAATGAGCCATCGTTTTATATTAATGATTGGTTTTGTAAAAGTATTTATTACTCTATTTTATTATAAAGTAAATATTTAATCTTGATAATAATCAACTATTAAATGAACTCTGTCTTGATCACTGTTATTTTTTACAGAGTGTAATCGTTGATTATTTATTTCCCACATCTCTCCAACTTTCATATTTTTTTCTTCACCATTGACATAAAATATTACACTTTCATTTGTAACGATTGGTATGTGAATTCTTTTTGATTTTTCTAACCCTTCACCAGAGTCTACATGTGGGAGTATTTCTTTATGTTTTTTCAATTTTGTAATGATAATCCTTAATATTGTACCGCTGCCATAAAAATTAAAAAGTTGCTTTTCAATATCGGATAAACAATTTTGTTTAAAATTTTCAAAATGTTTTCTTTTTTTGGCAACTTCAATTTTAGACAGGGATTCTAAATCCCATAAAATCGGAATGGTTTGAGTATGTTTATGTACATCAAAAAGTGTTTGTCGGATTTTTTCTTCATCCCATTCAATATCATTCAAGCAATTAACAAAACTTTTCGTATTATTAATAGAAATTTTTCCAACAAAAGTATAATTATTATTCATTTTTCAATAAAATCATTAAATAAATTTATTTCCTGGTACTTATGGAATTTGATAAGCAATGAGAACTATACCAGATCCACCACTTCCAGCCACTGCTGTTGGATATGGAGAGGCATAACTACCACCTCCACCACCGCCACCGGTGTTTTGTAATCCATCAGTTCCATTTCCATTTTCTACTTGCGGTTCTTGAGAACCTCCTCTACCTCCACCACCAAGTCCACCATATCCTCCAATATAATCTCCAGAACTACCGCCTCCACCAGCAAGATACCATTGCGAAAGAGGATCATAAACTGCCTGAGGATTTCTAAATGTTGCTGGTACTTGAATACCGTTTCCACCAGCAACACCATTTGCTGGAACCCCAGGAGCTCCTGGAGGACCGGCTTGACCGGCACCACCACCTCCGCCGCCGACACGAGACCCGCTACCAGGACCAGCATCGCCACCATTAGTTCCTTCTGCTGGAGTGTATGCACCTTCATTTCCGGCACCGCCGGAAGCACTTTGCCATTGCCCTCCTCCACCACCAGATCCTCCAGGGCCGCCGGTGCCGGCATTACCTCCGCCACCATAACCACCGCCAGTCGAACTAATCGTACCAGTTGGGAAAGCAACTGAAGTATTTGATCCTTTTGCCCCACTGCCACTACTAACACCAGAAGGATTTTTTCCGGCACCACCAGAACCAACAGTTACAGGGAAACTAAATGGTCCAGAAAGAGGGGTAGTTCCTGTTCTATATCCTCCGGCACCACCTCCACCAGAACTATTAGATCCTCCACCTCCACCTCCAGCAACAACAACATATTCTACACTTTTGTTAAATGATGATGGAGCCGCAAAAGTATTACTTGTAGAAGTAAAAGTATGAATAGCGTATTGTGTTCCTCCAGGTGATGTAAAGTAATTAATCGTACCACCAGTTGCTAATGCTGGTGAAACAAGTTGAGACTGTGTAATTTGATATCTCAAAATGACAATTCCCGATCCACCGGCACCACTGGTTCCGCCAGATCCACCATTACCTCCACCGCCTCCACCTGTATTTGCCGCAGCATTAGTTTGGTTTGGGCCGCCACGGCCTCCACCATACCCACCATCTCCTCCTCTAATAGCACCTGGACCACCAGTTCCACCACCACCACCTCCGGCGAACCTTGTGGTTAAACCAGTAATTGTAGAAGAAAGGCCCTGACCAGCATTTCCTCCCTGTTCAACAACAGTTGGGATACTAATAAATCCATTTTGGCCTGCACCAGAAGCACCACCACCACCTCCAGCACCAGATTCGTCAGGTGATTCTGTAATTCTTCCAATTCCACCAGCATAACCTTGATTAGCTGTTCCAGAACCACCAGAAAAACTTGTTCCAGAAGAAAAAGCACCACCGCCGCCGCCTGATCCACCGGGGCCGCCCGGCTGCCCTGCGGCCCCACCATAACCACCACCTACGGATGTAATTGTCGTAATATCTGGTCCGGAAATATATGAATCGGTTCCTTTATTGCCATTAGTGCCTGTACCAGAGATTGAATTGCCCCCACCACCAACAGATACTGTATATGTAGTAGCACTAACTGTAAATGAAGGTTCAGCTGATGCACCACCTCCTGATGGTCCAGCAGAAGTACGGAATCCGCCTGCTCCGCCACCGCCGACGCCTCCCGATCCACCGCCAGCAACTACAAGATAATCAACAGAGTTTGGAACACCTGCAGCAGTGGAAACCGATGATACTACAAAATCTTGTGTTGATGTAAAAATATGAGTTCGATAATAAGTTCCACCACTTTCATACTCATCAATTACACCACCAGTTGCTACTATTCCGGAAGTAGTTGATGGTACAGGTGTAGAAATTTTACCTTGCCTTGTAAAATATCCGTGAGCCCAAAGATCTAAAAGGCCGCCGCCGTCACGGGGATTGGCACCATTGTCTATGGAAGTATCTTGCGATTTGCCAATTCTTTTTCCAATATAACTCATTTCTTACTCTCCTATCAACTGATGTCTTCGTAAGAACAAACTATATCTATAGTTCCTTCCGTACCCGTTTGTCTAAAAGCAGTAATTGATGTGTTTTCTGGTAAATATATTGAGTTCTCTTTTCCAATGACTGCCAGAGTTGAATATGTTGGAACTGCGAGTGTGACGCCAATCGCAACTGAGTTTCCTACTCCAGATGGCCCATCAAATAATTTTACAGTAACACCAGTTGTTGCTCCAATACCTGCTGCTAACAGCGTATTAACTTTAAAAACCTTTCCACTTCCAGCAGCATTGGAAACAATTACTGTACCACCACTTCCAGCTCCTTCAGTATTAATACCCGCAAAATATGTCGTAACCCCTGTAATAGTAGTTACACTAACTATGTTTGGTGCAGCCATTTCGTTTTAATCTCCGTAAGTTTATTTATACAATTAGGATCAACCAAAGACCATTGCCATAGCAATTGCTTTTCCTGTGCTTGCTTTTGTGTTGATCTCAGTGAGGAGATCAGTTCCATCATCAACGAATCCAGATGCTGTAACGATACCAACAATACGAGCTCCATTGGCATCTACTGTAGCAGAAGTACCAACATTCACTGATGTAGATGCTGATATACTGCTATTTGAAGTAACAATACCCGAAACTGTTACATGATCAAGAGCAATAGCTCCATTGATGTCATGATTTGTACCATTTACATCAAGAGATCCTGCTATTGTTGTGATTCCACTAACAATATTAACTCCACCATCAGTGATGCGGACAATATCAGAACTTGCGCTGTCAGCAATAGTAACAACACCAGCTCTGACTGTCATTCCGCCATAAACATCAAAGAATGCTGTAGTGGTGGATGTTCCTACACCAACGGTAGTAAATGTGTAAATTCCACCACTAGCACCATCATTTCTCCAAATAGGTTGTAATTCAGAGATTGATCTGCTTTCATAATTAACAAATTCTACAATGTCGCCATAAGTAGCAGCAGTTGATAATGTAACTGTGTCCGAATCAGTCTCAGTAAAGTCGCTAGAACTTAATCTGACACCATTCAGATAGACATCAATATATCCAGTTCTATAGGTAGCACCAAGATCAAATACAGTTTGAGATGCTGTTGTAACTGTATACTCTTCTTTGGTGATGAGAGTTTCAAACTCTCCAGTAATAGCAGTTACAACAAAGTTCTCAAGTTCAACAATATCACCTTCAAGAGCAGCAGAAACTAAGGTGATTGTACCAGCAGCAGGGCTTGTCTCAGTAAAGTCTCCAGAGTTCAGTTTTGAACCATTGACATATACATTAATGTATCCAGATGAGTATCCATTAGAAGATGTGAATACGCTTTGTCCACCTGAGCCAACAGTTGTGCTGTCTCTCGTAATCGTGGTTTCATATCCACCTAAACCACCGCCTCCTGCTATATAAACTGTGGCAATACCCGATGCGGCATTAACGCTAACACCAGTTCCACCATTATATGTGGCATTTGTCGAAACACCAGGACCAGCAAAGGTAATGATTGTTGCGCCAAGACCAACAATCTCAGAATATCCAGTTGATGGATTGGTTGTAGCAATACCAACACCACTTACAATGTTCTGAAGATATTGACCATCACCATAGTAAGTAACGATACCTGAGGTTGCCGTTATGATTCCACCAGTTCCATCTGGAGCAATCTTAACAGTACCAATCGTACCAATACCAGTGACTTCAAGTCCACCAGTAACTGAAACACTGCGGTTTACATCAACATCAGCATTGATGTCAACATTGCCAGAGAATGTAGAAAGACCACTAACAGTAGATCCACCAGTTACTGCCAGACTTCTGTTAATATCAACATCAGCATTGATGTCAACATTACCAGAGAATGTAGAAAGACCAGCAACATTAAGTTCATCAAGATCTGTTGTGCCGTCTACTACAAGTTCACCACTAATATCTACATCAGCATTTATATCAACATTGCTAGAGAATGTTGACAAGCCACTAACAGTAGAACCTCCAGTAACGGAGAGACTTCTATTGATATCTACATCGGCATTTATATCAACATTACTGGAGAATGTAGAGAGTCCAGTAACTGTTGTTCCACCAGTAACAGAAAGACTTCTGTCGATATCTACATCAGCATTTATATCAACATTGCTAGAGAATGTTGATAGTCCAGTGACCGTAGCACCACCAGTAATCGAAACGCTACGATTAATGTCAACATCAGCATTGATATCAAGATTGCCATTAAATGTAGATGCTGCTGATACAACTGTATGAGTAATTTCTGCGTAATCTACAGTAATATCATCAATATTGATGTCACCAGTAATTCTGACATCACCCTGAACATAAAGTGCTGTTGTTCCTGTGCTTACAGGAGATCTAATATCTAAGAGATATGCTGGTTGTGATGTACCAACACCAACCACATTTCCTGCGTCAAGAACAGTAAATACTGTTCCAGCAATACCAGAACCTACTCTAAGTGCCTGACCAATTGTACTGACACCTGATACATTACTGTTTGTCGCAGCAAATCCACCACGAACATCTAATTCTGTACTTGGTTGAGTACTGGCAATACCAACCTTATTATTGTCTGCGTCGGCAAATAAAAGTTGGGTGTTTACCTCAAGACCATTTTTTACTACAAAATTCTTATTTGTGGCCATGTGGGTTCACTCTCCCCCGCATATACAGTGAGTTTTAGTTATTTATAACTCATATCTGCTAGTGCTGGTGAAAGTTCCTCTATTTGGAGTGATCGTAAGATCATTATAATCATTATCTGCTCCAGCACCTTGTCTGTCATCCAATCCAAGAGTATTGCCACTCAGTCTAAATCCTAAACTACCAGGTCCACTATTGCTAGAACTTGTTCTCGTGTATACAGCTCCAACCGACATTTGTACGGTTATTGTAGCAGAGTCTGGGCCAAATGTAATTGTTCCTGGACCATCACCACTCTGCTTAGTGAATGTAACTGTATTGCTATCGCCAGCACTTCTAGAGACACTGAAGACAACTTGATCCAGACTTGGTTCTCTGATAATTACATTCGCATTTCCAGTACATCCGCCCAGTTGAGTCTTGACGATTTCTACGGATCCATCAGAGTAACCCGAACCTCCACCGCCTCCACCTTTTCCAACTCCTCCACCATCTCCCCCAGTAGCTCCATCTCCACCATTACCAGCACTTGTTGAACCACTGCCAGCAGTTCTGTTAATTACATATCCATCCTTAAATCCTCTGGCAATGATACCACTATTTGTAACTTCAGTGCCATCAGACAATCTGAATTTAATGTCACCTAAATTTTGACATGGCGACTTTCCTTGATCTCTCCAGTAAATACCCTTAGAACACTTAATTGTTCGGCCGCCACTATTTCCAGTTGCCTTTTGATCTTCTGGATATATGGAACTAGATGCCAACTGAGAGGCACTTCCATAAGTTCCATTCTCACCTAAACCACCAATCGACACTTTTGATCCGCCAGCACCAGCATTACTTCCACTTCCAGAACTTCCAGAAACATCTACTCCACCACCTTTTCCACCACTACCAGAGCTTCCTGCGTTTCCACCTTGACCAACTGCTGCGATTAAAGATCCTTTTCTATACAAGAAAAGACCAGTGTTTGACTTAATTCCTCTTAAAATATATTCTTCCTCTTTCTTCATTGTAAATCTGATTCTGGAATATCCTCCTTCTCCACCAGAGAATGATCCAGAACTACTTCCTGGTCCAGCACACAAATCCATCTCAACATCAACATCTTTTTCTGCCGCATACAAGCAGATGGTGTCAAAGTTTAGAGATGATGATGAAATTGTATATTCTGTTTCAATATCAGTGCTTGCCAGAGTGGCTGTTGATGTTGTGCCGTAACCTTCTAATTTTATTATTCGTCTTGGAGTAACAGTAGTTAAAGAAACTTCGTTGGAAGTTACTGTATCGGCAAAATTATTAGAGATTAAAACTCTAATGCTACTTACGCCAACAGTACTCCTCGATATTGTGAGGTTTGGTGTTTGTGAACCAGAAACCGTGCTACTATCTGAAAGATTTGTTTGATTTAATTGCCATTGATATCTCAGTTCTCCGAAAGAAGTATCGGAAAGAGATGCTTCTACGGTGAATAAAGCATCAGCATCTGTTCCAACTTCAACACTTGATGGTTGAGTTGTGATGGAAATATAAGGCAATACTTCCAGAGCAACAGTATCTGAATTTAATGGTTCGTTGTTAGCATTTGGAGTATCTCCTGATGGAACATAATCTAAGGCCAAATAAAACTGACGACCATTGTCAGTTGGACTTACAAGATTGCTCAGAGTTAATGTAGTCGTAGCAGCACCAGTTACATTAGTACCATTAGAAAGTGCCCCAACACCAACTTCATACCATTGATATGAGATTGATCCAGAATTAAGTGCTGGGTTTGCTGGAACTTGTGTTGGAAAGGTTGCTGTTGCTAACCCAATGTAAGTAGCAACCCCAGCATGATCTGTACTTAGTCCGCTTGGTTGAGAAGTAAACGATAATATGGGACCGTTTAATTCAAGTTCTGTGGGTATGTAACGATACTGCTGATTCTCTATCATGCGAAGTTCTGTCCTCCAACTACACCGTAAAGTGAGGAACCTCCATCAAATGTCTTGAACGAATAGATGTCAGCCCTACTTGCGGTTTGAGTTACGGTAGGAACAACACCACCACCTGGCCAGTATACTGGAATTGTAGATCCACCAGAGGTCTTAAATGTATCTATACCAACGGCGCGACTGCCTGTTGAATCTTGAGTAATTTTGATACTGAATGATGTAGAATCTGAAGGAATGTTCGTTAAAGTAAACGAGTCAACATTGGCAGTAGCACTCAAGGTGAATGATTGTGCCTTAGAAAGGTCAATTGTAACTACATTAGATGAAATAGTCAGTGCCTCAACATGCTCAGAATATGTCTTGAATCTAGCAGCACCCTCGATGTCAAGTTTGGCTCTTGGAATCGTGGTTCCAATACCAACCACATTATTGGAATTGATAGTTGTTGCGAAAATAGAAGTTGAACCGACACCAACGCTCAATCCAGTTGCGGTAACAATACCAGCAGAAATATTAGCATTAGTCAGAGTTGCGTTTGAAGCACTCAGAATACCAGAAACATTGATGTTCGTGACCGTGGTCAGACCAGCAAAATATGAGTATCCATTGACATAAAGATCAGAATCTGTTCCGCTTGAAGAGTCTCCAACTTCCAGAGTATACCCTGGAGTAGCAGTTCCGATTCCAATATATCCAAGGTATGTATTGTATGAGAACGATACGCCACCACCAGTTACGCTGTTTGTCCATCCAAAGAGTGATGTATTCAGGCCAACCAGACCAGATCCATCTCCAACAAATGCCGTTGCGGTAACTGTGCCAACAATGTTGGTGCTACCAATAACATGAAGAGCATAACCATTTGCCGTTGTTCCAATACCAACTCCATCACCATCAACCGCGAACAGTGATGAACCAGTACCTACCTGAAGTGTATTTGATCCAGGATTTGTTGTGGCAATTCCAACCTTATCAAAGACTACTGAGAATTCAGATGTCGCAATACTTACGGCACCAAATCTTTGCCATTCATTATTTGTGGTGAATTCCCATCCAGCATATCCACCAGAAGTTGGATTTGCGTTGAATACGATATCTCCAGGGTTTCCTGCCAGAGATGGTGTCGCAATTCCTATAGTAATGTTTCTGGAAATAGTAGCATTTCCTTGGAGATATAAGTTATTAGTTTCAAAACCTTTAGTTGAAGTTGAAGTAACTTTTTCAGAGAAAACGACTGGACCTGAAAATTCAGAAACAGCATCTTGAGTTGAACCACCCTCAACTTTGATTGAACGAGTGATATTTGCCTCAAGGCCACTAAGCAAGTTAAATCCAGATACACTTCCAACATCCTCTCCAGTAACCGATTGTACTGGAGTATCAAATACCTCTTCCTCACCAGTAACAGAGCTAAGTTTCTTATTACCAGAATAAGAAATACCTCTATCATTCATTCCAGTGTAGAAGTTGATACCTCCGCCTCTCTTTGTGGACTGAGCCAGAAGTTCTTCAGTATCTGTAATTTGCCTATCTTGGCGATCAGGAAGTGCTGTTGAATAGTTACCAGGACCAAATCCAACATATTCAAATGTATGTGCCGATGCACGAATGATGGAGTGCCTACGGAGTTCGATTGGAATTGGTTTTATCTTTCTAATTACAGCATTTACTTCGTGAGTAGATGCTTTTGTTCCAAGTTGGCCACGAAGAACAACAATTGGATTAGAAATTCCAGAAACACTACTGGTGGAAGTAGTGTTTTTGACTCTAACAATTTCTTCATCAATCTCAAGATAATCTCCAATATTAATATCAAAATGAGTTGGATTGTTGATTGAAATATTTGGAGTTACTTCATCAGAAACAATAGCACTCAGAGTTGTGGTAATACCAGCATACTGAGAAACCATTCTACCACTAACATTTTCTTTGTTTCTAGTAATGTCTCCACCGTGAGAAGTATTTCCTGTAGGATAGACATATAAAGTTCCTGTTGCTGTAGGAGCACTTGTAGAAACTCCGACATTCAATTCAAATGTGGTTGCTGTATCTGCCTTAGTGATGACAAATTCGCCATTATAAAGATTTTGACCAGCACCAACAATTCTTACTTTTCTATCAACCTGTAAACCGTGTTGAAGGTCTGTCGTTACTGATGCAATTCCACTTGTATTTTCATAACTAAACGAACTAATAGTAAGAGCTTTACCAGTAAGTTGCAAGTAGGCATCTGTCATTGTATTAGGTGCCGCACCTACGCTACCAATTCCAGTAGTTGTTACGCCAGTGATTGCTGTGACAGGAGCAGCATCAAATGTCTTGGATGCTCCAACATTTACTGAAGTAATTCTATAAAGTTGGTTAACAGCAGACTGACCTTCTGAAGAAACGCCAGAAATACGAATAACATCATCGACATTATTGTAGATTTGATCTACCTGAACGACTGCTTCTTCAAATGTTGCGAAGGTTGGAATACCAACAACATGCATTGTATTGCCGATGGCATAAGCACTACCACCATCAATAATCTTAAGGTCTGTAATTACACCAGAACCATCAATGAATATCTTAGCAGTTGCGAACTCACCAGTAGTTGATCCAGCAGTTCCTACAAGTCTTGCGTTATAGTGTTCCTCAGCAGAACCTGAGTTGTTTCCATATCCAGAACCGCCAGATACCAAGCTAAGTTTGGTTACTCTGTTAAATCCGTGATCATGAGTCGTCTTAACGATAACTGAAGTTCCTGTTGAACCAGTAATTACATCAGTTACGCCAACACCAACACTAAAGTCCTTTCCAAGTTTTGTGAATGCTTCTTTAGTGATACTATTTTTTGGTTCGTCAATTACAACCTCTCCAATTACATCGGAAGAGGCAAATGATTTAGATGGATCTGGATCAGAAATAGGATTGTCTCTATCAAGTTGTGGATAGAGAGATTGTACTGGTTGAGTATACTTTTCAGCAGTGAATGGAGAAGCAGATGGTTTTACAGAACTATTCAGTACTGTAATATAGTAAATACCATCCTGTCCGTTCTGAATATATTTCTGGGCTTCTGTGGTTCTATAGATCGTCGATACATTATTATATTCTTTACGCTTGAAGTAAGGAAGAGAGAGATTTCTTGCTGTAGTATCGTTTTGGAATGTTCCAGGATCTGTGTTAATTCCAACAGTAAATGCTTTCGCACTGCTAATACCAGATACTGACAGAGTTCTATTATAAGCAATATTAGCCGTTGCTGTTGTATTTTCAGAACTCTTGACATTGGCAATTTGTACTCTATTTCCGACTTCCAAGTCATGTGGAACTTCAGTATAAATGGTTGCCGTATTTGTGGCAGAATCCCAGCTAGTATCAGAAATTAATCTGAAGTTTCTTAACTGTTCAGTAGAAATATTTCCTGTTCCAAAATACTTTTGAATCTCAGCAGTTGAGATACCAATGGTGGTATTTGATTCTTGAAGAACAAATCCTTCACTTGGTGGTCTAGCAACACTAGTGGAACTTTGTGGAATGACATATCTCAAACGATATAATCTATCATTCAATGCTCTAGTATCACTAAGTCTCTTCACAAATGTTCTTGAGGTAGCAGATCCAAGACCTGCTACAGCAAAATCACTAACGGCAATGCCTATCGCATTATCTGTAGATGCTGTTGATACATTAATATACCATTTCTTTGCGCTGTTATCATATTGAATTGGGTGTCCAATGTCTCCGGAGTTTTTGTCAGATACTCTACTGAGGATAGAAAGATTTCCACCTTCAGCATTAAATTCTACATTAACTGGATTAGTTGATTCATCGAAAGTAAGAGCATCGCTCTGAGTAGCAGCAAGTTTGATTTGATTAGTTTCAAGTGCGCTATCTACAATTGCGTAGTAAACTTTATTTGGATCTAATCCATCTGGAATCTGAGCAGTATCAGAGTAAACACGAACAGATTCTCCATTAATAAATGTATGATTATCTGTGAAAGTAATAGTATTGCTGCTAATGCTGTTAGCAGTTCCAACTCTACCAATGTTGAATTTCTTCTCTCTACTTGATTGTGAATTTGGCATCACAATTCTAGAAGAATATTCGGTTGTAATACCCGACTGAGTAATCAATACTCTCAGGTTATCATTGGTTCTAGCACCAATACGATAACCTTCAATTACATTTTCTGGAGGAACATCAGCATTGGTTTCTCCATAAAGATACAGTTGAGAACTTGTTGTCGTAATAGCAACTGTAGCTGCTACATCAATAGCATTAAATTCAATAGGAGTTTCTAAGTTTCCAACTTCTTGAGGTGGAATAATGTGAGTAATATAACCAGTGTTATCTTGGTTGAAAGCAGAATCTCTAAAACCATCTGCTACTAATGCTTTGGCACCAAAGTTGGAGTTTGAGTTTGTGACTGACATGTCACCACCAGACTCAACCACAAAGTGTTCGGCATAACCAATAGCAAAAATAGATACATTCTGGATAAACGCATTATTTGTTGCTTTGATATGGAAGTTTCTATAAGTTGGTTTAAATACTGCTCTTGAATTAGTGCTTAGATTTTCTTTTCCATCATCCTTATCTTCCCATTCACCAGTTGATGTGTTATAGAGGACAAAGGCATTATCATCTTTTTGTAGACCAATACCTGTGAACTGAGCAACAACCATGGACTTGAATCCATCAGCTGAGGCACCATCAGCCAACAGACCGCACATACCAAATACTGAACGCAGAGATACATTAAAGATGTATGGTGATGCGGATGTGACAGTATCAGTGCTGAGAGATACTGTGGCACCAGCTGAAGATGGTGTAGAGTTGGAAGGAGTATTTTGTACTTGATACTTAAATACTGTGCTGCTTACGACTTCACTGACAACATATTTTCCATCATAACCAGTCGCAGTAATTCCATCAATTACGATTGGAGTATCAACATCAAGTCCAGAAAGAGCTGAGGTTAAAGTAACCGTAACTGTAGTTCCTGAAGAAGTGATCGTGGTAATGCCAACACTTCCCGTAGTTGCTCCTACAATACGATATTCGTCAATCTTAGGTTGAATATCAAGAGAAGAGTCTGGATAATCTGGTTCAATTGCTCTACCAGATGCTTGACCATAAACTCTACCAACTTTCTCATAATACATATCCAGATCTGTTCTGGATGATGAATATGTTTGGAAAGTGTCATTGATGCTGACACCATTTACACCATCGGCATATTCAAAACAAGACAGTTTGTGGTGTGAGAAATTTGGAAGAACTAAGTTATCAGTATAGTTTGTATAGCATCTTCCGTTTGGATCGGCATCAAACAGAGAGAATTGCCAGAAATAACACGCACCAGTTACACGGAAAATAGCAGATCTTTCAATATTATCATTCGTTGGATCTGGGACATACTTAGGACGAATCTTAGTTTTACGAAGATCAAGACCAACCAGAGAAGTTCCTCTTGGGATGATTACACCACCATGAATACTATTAAGCTTATAGAGCTCATTTGATGCCGTAGTCAGATCAAAGTTGGTGGTTAAATCAAAGGGAGGAAGATTGTCGGAAGTGCTGCCGTTTCTCAGTCTAAAATTATTTGTACCATCAGGAATCCATCCTGGTCTATTGTCAACAATGTGATCACCGGGATATACAAGAATAGTAGTTTGTCCAAACCTATCGTTGTTCAGACCTGCCTGATATGAAAATCTTGCTGCTTCAATAAGGGCTCTCTGGATAGTTTTAAAGGGTCTTGCCAAAGAATTACCCTGGTTTTCAATACTATCCGTTGCGTCCAGATCGTTCGGATTTACATAAAGAATGTTACCGCGAACATTTTTCAGGAAATTATCTAAGCGACTGAGTGGCATCTTATTCGCACTTGAGTTCTATTATGATTTATTTATCATAAGAAAAAAGCATCCAGTTAACTGGATGCTCGTCTACACATTAAGTGCAACTTCCTTCACACGGATTTATATTATACCATACTTTTCTTCTTTCCACAAAACATTTAATCCAAACTCAAAAACCATTAGATATCTATGCTTACGACTTCTATCTCTCCATTCTCCCTCAGATCCTCTAACACTACCACGAGAATGTTTGGTTCCATCAACATAATAAAAATCTTTTTTAGGATCTGTTAACCCGTAATACTTGAAATTGCAAGCTCTGTATATAGTACCACTATGGTGAGTAGAGTCAGCATAACTAAGAATAGCACGAACATTCGCATCTTTCCTGAACCTCTTTATACAGCGGCTGACGAACCAAGAGGTAATATTATATTCTTCTTTCTGTACTTCTGGATCAATACAAAGACGGGAAAGTTCAAATAGACCTTCCTGTTGATTGCGTTCTAATCCAAATGCTCCTCTGGCAATTTCTGGAACTGGGAGCCCAGTAAAAACGCAAGTGCCAAGACACTTGCCAATCCTAAGAGGGCATTCCCACTCTGTACGCTTAAAAAGTCCATAGTTATACCCTGATTTAAAATCTTTAGATTCGTCCTTTAGGTAGTGATGAGTATAAAGAAGTTCTTTTATCTCATCCTTACTAACTCTATCTATGTAAAAATCTGATTTCACTGGGTATTTTTACTCACTTTTGTTTGGATTCTAAGATATATTCTACAGTATTGGCAATATCATTCATAGCAACACGAAGATATGGTTGAGAACCAGAATGTTGCTCTCCTATGTGATCTTCATTATACTCTTTTGTGGATAATGTCCATCTCCACTGACCCATACTTTTAGAATACCATAAGTTAATTTTCATATTTTCTCCTTATATAAGCCACTTGTCGGACTTGAACCGACGACCTACGGTTTACAAAACCGTTGCTCTATCCAGCTGAGCTAAAGTGGCATTAGTCTGTGGGAAGTAGTTCTGGATTCTCCAGTTCTAATTCAAACATCAGAGGATGGCATTCTTCGGAAATTAAATACATCGATGACCTATAAATTTCTTCTGGTTCCCATATTTGATATTCTGCGTTTTTAAGTACCTCAGCATCGCCATATGCTTCGGTCGGAAGATCATCAAAAGTAAATGGAACTCCATTAATGAAATAAAAGATCACTAAAATGCTTTTATTATTGTACCAACCATATTGAGTGTCGATACGATATTTCATCGGCGTCTTTTTTGAATATTTAGGTAGGAGCGGCGAGACTTGAACTCGCACGGGCACAATGCCCAACAGATTTTAAGTCTGGTGTGTCTACCGATTCCACCACGCTCCCAAAAAAACCTTATTCGGGTTTATAGGTCGGAGGGTGAAAAGTACAATATTCGTTAAATGTGATTTTCATCTCCTTGTTGGTCAGACCCGCATTCGCTGCTGCTTTTGGTAGATTCCATTTCGCTGAGAATAACATCTCCATTGACTGTCTGGTTTCTGGGCGCATAATTGTAGAACTTAAGGATTTCGTTGTAAAGATCGGGCGAATAAGTATTCATTGAAAAAAGTAATAGGGTCAAATTTTTGCCGGGAATTTTTTCGCCCGAAAATGGAAACTAAAGCTAATTTTACTCAGAGAGGATTAGCATAAGCAAGTTCATCTTCACCACAAGTAGCACGAACAAATTCAAGTACACTCATGAATTGATCCATGGTCTCACACTCTACGACTTTCTCATCACCTTCAGAGGAATAGAGAAAGAATTTACGGGAGGAGGTGTCAACCACGCATCGGGAAAGAAACTCTTCGTTCATTGGGTTCGTTTGATTACCTGCTTATTATAGTAGGATCAGGATCTACTGTCAAGGTTTTCGTCCACAAATTTCTTGATCAGACCCTTGACATAGTTATCCTCAAAATTAAAGGAGTAACCTTCATTGCCACCTGGGTAATCATCATGAGATTCTCCTTTATACTCTACGATCAGGTCATCATCAAGGCGTTGGCCAGTAACATGATAGAAACAATCGATTGGCATACCACCCTTTGCTTGAAGATAGATCTTATCCTCATCCCACCTCTTGATAATAACATCTTGATGAGCCCCAATTGGAGTCAAATTACAAGTAATTGATCGAGTATCGACAAGACCTTTCCAATAAGAAGGGAAAAGAATCTCAGTTCCTCTTACTCTACCTCTAAAGTATACAGCGATCTCTGGTCCTTCAATACAGACATGTCTCAGACGCCACCCTGGTTTGTTTGGATGTGGCATATCAAAGGGAAGATTCTTTTTGTTTGAAAGAACATTTCCCCCAGAATCCCTAACAACATTACCTGTGATGGTTCCAGTCATGGTAATGTTGCCAGCACCAGTTTGTTCTGTTGTCACTTCCCAATAATCAATTTTTGCTTTGTGATATTTGTATGGAGAACAAGCATCAGCAGGGTAATCATCCTCAGATCGAACATACATCTTCGCAATGTATTGATCAAGGTTGGATGGTGTTCCCCATGCAGCTCTATCTACACAGTCTGGTCCTTCTGGACGACTTCCAGGTTCAAATTCCATCGACATCAGTTCTTCTCCTCCTCAATTTGTTTTACTTTTTCATTAACCATATCTCTAATCAGTCCTTCAACATAGTTATGTTCAAAATTGAATGAATATCCCTCGTTGCCATTTGGATAATCTTCATGAGATTCTCCTTCATATTCTACAACAAGATCATCATCAAGTCTACGAGCGATGATATAATAATCTCCATTAATTGGTCCGCCAGCATTGTTTCTAACAACAACTTGCTTACCCCACTTAATTTCCTTAACAAAAAGTTCTTGCCAAGATCCAATAGGTGTCAAACTAATTGACATGTCTTCTGGATTTACAAGACCATCCCAGAAAGATGGAAGATCAATAACTCCATCAGCAGGAATCTTACCTCTACAATAAACAGCAATTTCTGGGCCTTCAATACAGACATGTCTTAGACGCCATCCAGGTTTATTTGGATGTGGCATATCAAATGGAAGATCTTTCTTGTTTGATAAGATGTGTCTTCCACAATTTCCATACACATCTCCTTGTGCCTGGACATTGATTGCTGCGGTAACATTTCCCTGAACATCAACATTGCCCATCATTGCTGATGGTCCAGAGACTGATAAAGAATATGGATTGTTTACTCCATAGCAAAGTGCTCCAGGAACAATCGGTGAGGGAGAATCGCTATTTTGATTCGGACCAACCATCAAGGTTGCATATGGAGACGGGAAAATGGTGGCTTGTCCGATTATTGCTGGACCTTCAATATAAGCAGATCCTCTAACTTTTGTATCCCCAAGACCAAGTGCGATGGGCATTCCTACACCAACACAAAGTTGGCCTCCTGATGCCATGTCGTCGAATATAAATGCCATTTAGTTATACCTCCTATACTTTATTACATTCTGACCAGGTGAGTTTTCCACCCAATTTAGAATCTCTTCCTGATACGGCATCAGTAACTCCACGGATAAGTCCGCCATACAACTTTAAATTTTCATTAGCACATATTGCTATTTTACCAGGACTTGCCAATTTAATAAAGTTTTTGGCAGTTGCCTGAATCTTTTTTGAATCGAGAATAATACTCTCTGAAGCATTTACCGTAAAGTTTCCTTCAGATCCATCATCACCCTTTACAGTAAACTCAACATTGTTTGCTATGAATCTAATATTTCCGTTTCCAGCATTAATAACAATATTTCCATTTTGGGCGAAGAGCATCATAGAGTCTTGCTCTTTTTTATTATCACGACCACAATCAAGTTGAAAATTACCAGGAGAAATGCTTGTAGTCCAACCTTTCCTTGGGCCATCATTATCCATACTAAAGGTATGGGTTCCCTCCTTAGCATTTAATTGAACGCCAGCAGTAACAGCACCTTGTTTATCAATCTGACCAAGGCGAATTTCTCCATGGTCATTGCCATAACGAACAGCAGTATAATTGCATTTTGCCGTTTGTTGACCGTCTCCTGCTTTTGTATTATTCCTATTTTGTGGGGTTGCCATTTCTTAAAGGTTTAGTACTACTATCTAGATAAGTTGATCAGGAGTTCCTGGGATATCAAGTCTTTGATTATTACTATTAATGTCAGTTCCCTGTCTCTGGATTGCCGATGGAGCAGTAGTGACCTGAGCATTGATGCTTTCCTGAAGAGTATCGTAGACTTGGATAAGTTGACCTGCGGTCTCATAGTATCCAGCATAACGAACACCCTCTTTGTAGAAGACAGCACCATAGTAGGCACGACCATCGACATAACCAGTTTGTTTGAGGCCAACAAGATCTGTAACTTGAATTAGTTGTTCTTGTGGAACATCAAGAGGATCTCTAATAACTTCAAATAAAGGAACTGCTTCAAAATTAACACCAGTATCTGATGGCATAGTAATTGCTGGAGTCTCGGTAAAAATACCACCAGATACCACATTTACTTCTAGAATTTGACCGAAAGGACCACATCTATAATCAAGAACGGTACTGTTGTTTGGAGTAATTGTAAGTTGATCAACTCCACAATTATAATTTACTCCAGGGTTTTTAACAAGAACTTCTTTCAATCTTAAAGCTACTGGGTATCCTTCTGGTCCATCTGCTGGAGCAAGATATCCATTTCCTGGATCTTCGACAATAACATCAGTAACAATACCCTTACCATCAATTCTTCTTGGGCAAGGTGGAGCAATAAGAGCGGCAGAGATTCCCATTGGATTGTCTGCCCAGGATTTAGATGGACCAGCAATTTTTACTTTCTTTGTAATCTTAACTGCAAAGGCAGCAGGATTTTCAGTAAAGATATCCAAGTATCCTTTGATATTATTCAGTTCAACTCTTACAGTATAATTCCCCTTACTCAAATTAACAAAAGTTGGTGTTGGAGTTCCACCAGATGATCTGATGGTAGCAACTTCTATATTATCAATAAAGAGAGATCCATTATCATCACCTTGGAAGAAAATAGTATATTGACCATCATCTGGGAAGTTTACATTTGACCAAGTGTAAGTTTTAACTCCAATGATTGATGGATTATCAGAATCTAGTGGTGGAAGATAAGGAGATATTCCATTTTTATTTAAAAAATCTCCCCATCTCTTATCAGTGTAGTGGAACAATTCTGGACCACTATAAGTTACTTGACCAATAGTTTTTGTGGTTTGTGTAACTGGGGCTCCGAGAACATATTTGCATCTACCACCATTAAAATCATAAAATCTTCCTTTATCGGCAACAACGACGATATCTTGCCAATCGTTATCAGTATAATCCTCCATTTCAACAATCTTATCACCTCTGTTTCTCAGTTTAATTCCAGCATTGTTTACTCCACCTTTTTTATTACTTCTAAAGATGACATCGTAAACTCTACCGACTTCTAATTCTTTGGAAACAGATTCATTAATTTGAGGACCATCATATTCTTTACTGAATGAGAATTGGCCAACCATCTCAACACTATTAGCAAATCCTGCCGAAGATGTAACTTTAAAGTTGACATTTTCTAATTTAATACCAGTCCCTGTTTGTTGCCAAGACTGAGTATTAAAGACCTGTCTGTCTACGGTGTTATATGTGATGGTTATACCATTTTCTACTTCAACATCAATTGTATGAGTTCCTTTGGATAAGAAAATCTTCTTGGCTTCAGGATCATTTTCTCTCCAGTTGTATATTAGACCACCTTCACCAACTCCATCAATACCACTTCTTAGTTCGGCACCTCTACCACCTTTACTATTTCTCAATTCTGGTGGAATGTAGTTTGCCTGCATAACAGGTTCGCCGTCAATAGAAATCTTACCAGCATTGTCTACTGTTGCTTTCAGTCCATAATATCCATCATATGGAACATCAATTGTCCATGAATTGACATAAACCGTTCCGCCACTATCAGTTCCTGGTTGGGATAATGGTTTAACAGGAGACATGGCATACCTGTTGGTAAATGTAGACCACAGGTCATATATTACAGGATACCACTGTTCTTTTGCACCAGATGATCTGGTTGACCAAATTGGGTTGGGTGGACATCTACCTTCCTGAACTGGGGGTGGTTGTTGTGGGACAATAGGATCTGGGGCATCAATAGTAAGAGCCACCCCCATGGGATTATCATTCCAAGATCTTGGAGATATAACCGTTGCTTGTGCTATGGCAGAAGTAATTCTTACAGCCAATGCCATAGGATTTGATCCCTTGATTCCAGTGAAAGCAAATTTACCTCCTGGAATTTGTTCTAACTCTGCTCTAATTCTATATCTACCTTTCTTGAAGTATCTTGTATATGTGCTCTTTCCAGTTGAATTGCCGGCAGATCTAAATCCTTTCTTTTCAAGAATGACTTCATCTCCACCAAGATTAATATCTCTCAATCCATTGCCAATCATCATCGCACCATCACCATCTCTGTTTCCTATGTACAGAGTCACATTATCATCAACTTCGACTTCGATGTTGTAATTACCATCGGCAGGAAATTCAACATGCTCCCATCTGATTACATGAGTTCCAGCATATGGATTATCTTTCAATTCAAGTAGTGTATCAAAAGGAGATATTCCATAATCGTTTATAAATCCGCCTTTAGTATAAACATTAGTTCTCCAAAGTTTTCTATCTGCTTTATTAATCCAATCAACTGTATTGAAAACTTCTGTGTTTATAATTTCAATATTATTAGATTTAAGGGGAAGAGGTGCGGGTGGAGCATCAAAAATAAGTTTACACTTGTTGCCATTAATCTTAATAAACCTACCACAACTTACAGTGCAAACCAAATCTTGCCAATCATTATCAGTTGCTTCTTCTAACTGAAGTACAGAGTCTCCTTGAGTTCTAAGCCTAATCCCATCTTTGCTTTGGGGACTCTTGACGATAACATCATATTCAACACCATATTGCACATCGCGGTTAAAAGTTTCGTTTAATTGGTTACCATCAAATTCCTTTCCAACATTGATATCTAATCCAGGAATCTCAATGGAGTTTGCATACTTTGCCGAAGTAGTAACTTTGAATGTGATAGTGGAGGGACATCCTCCCTTGGTTGATACAGGTACTGTTTCATAAATTGGTTTGTTGATAATGTCGAGTCTTACTGTATGTTGGCCCTCTTGGTAAAACTTTTTAATATCATTGATCTCGCCTTTAAATCCATCTAAGTCTGAAATAAATTCGTTATCAATATAAAGTTTTGCTATGTTATCTTTGGCACCTCTGATAATATAATCACCTGTTGTTGGGAACTCAAGATTCCACAAATATGTAAAGAGTATTCCAGCATAGTCAGAACCTTTTACATTTGATGGTGGTTTTGGAGATATGGCATAAGCATTCATGAAGTCTCCCCAACGATTAACTCCAGGGGGAGGAGTCGCAGTTCCGTATTGCTTCTCAACAAAAGTTTTATCATTTACATGATTCCATCCACCAGTAACTTTTGGATCGCTACTAATAATTGATGATGGTTTTATTTTTCTTGTGTTAAAAAATCCACCTTCCAGAGAACGAACATCACGCTCAAACTCTTGAATATCTCTAATGATATTATCAGATTCGCCAATAAAGGCCTGAGGAATCCAATCTCCAAGATCCTCACCATTTGGGCCCCAGATAGTTCCATATGATATTACATCTTCCTCACACAATTCATACTCTTCATAATCTTCTAGGCGATCATAGTATTGGTAAAGATATGTTCTTCCCTCTCCACGATATCCACGAATAGATCCAGTGTTTCTAAATTTTAAGTCGTAACTTACCGAACCCTCAGATTCGATAACTAACTCATCACCCTTTATAACAAGTTCACCAAGAACTGCTCTCAGAACACTTCCAGTTCCATACTGACATTCATCATTAGCAGTTACTTGTGGAGGAAAAGTATAACCATGGCCAGTTCGTACAATGTCAACTGCTAAGATTGATCCATCTATACCTATGATTGGATTTCCAACTGCTCCTATTCCGCCTCCACCAGTTATCTCAATCTTTGGTGGACCACATTCAATTTTTTGGTTGACTCCAGCACATGCGTTCTTAGTTTTATTTCTGATGAGGTCTTCTGATGTTAAATCATTAACCTCATTAATATTCAAATACTTAAGAACACTGTCGCCAGTTTTGAAGATAAAAACTGTTCCTGGGTTTAAACGGGCGTACTCGTTTGCCTGACAGACAGTAAGTCCATCAACAAACCCATTATCAGGATCGATGTACCCAACTTTAATGTTGGTTTTTCTATCTAAGGGACCAAATAACTGACTACCCATTCTATTTTTTAAATATTTTTTTCATTCTAATTACTGATATTTATCACCTATCATAGCGAGGATCATATCCACCTCTCGCATTCATATCTCTAGTCCTACTATCTCTAGTTTGTTCACTACTAGTTTTGGATTTATAGTCAATATCTCCAGAGTCTCTTGGTGGGGTGGAGAATTGTTTTGTTTGAACAGGTTCTGTGGTAACAGTAGAAGAAGCTGCAGTCTCCGATACTTCACTAACATTAGGTGTTTCTGATTCCTCTTGAGAATTAGAACCCGTGGCAAATGTATAGAAATCACTTACAGAAACTTTGGGTACTAAGTCGCAACCAAAAACACTAAACTGTAGATTGGCAAAAGACAATGCGGAACTCATGTTTCCAATTAAACCATCAATTGATGGAACAGCACCAGAAAGAGCACTGAGTCCATCTTTAACAGCATCGATTTGTGATGAAATTTCTTCTAAAAATTCACCGACATTCTGAATAATATCATCAACACTGTTTGTAATTTCTTCTTTACTTGATGCTAAGACATCTCCAGTCAGTGTCTCAACATAACACATTGGAACTTTTGGAACTTTATTTTCTGGGGTAACAGTAGTTGTATCAAGTGCTTCAAGTAGAGCACCATTCTTATCAAGTCCAAGACCTTTACGCAACAATGAATTGAGCAAGTCACATAAACCTGCTATCAACTTTTCCCAAAGGCAAGTAAGTATTTGAGTAATTTGTTCTTTTAAATCTGACATCAAGTTCCTTTGATTTGGGAACATAATGTTAGTGGTGGGAGCAATTGCCTTGTGAACAGTTTTTAAAATATATTCAAAAATCTTGTCAAAGATTGGTTTCATGTATTTGGTAATAATACAAGCAGCACCAGAAATCAAACTGCTGATATCATCCAAAATGTTTGAAGCCGCATCAACATATGACTGAGCAGTTTCTAAGATTTTATTGATGTCTTTAGTAAGATTATCTAAAGTGATTTGGATATTCTTCAGAGAAGAATTTATTGAATTATATGGATCGGCAAGTGGAATCTTTCTAGTCTGCCTATCATTCTTTTTTACATCAGCAATTGATTGTTGATGAACGGCATCAGCACTTTCTTTTGTTGCTCCTGGTTGAGAACCAGACTCTGGACTTTCTGCAGCAGCCTTTCTAGCAGCAATGCCATCGGCAACTGCTTTCATTACAAAGTCTTCTCTTTCCTGACCAGTCAGACCTCTTGCTTCTGCCTGAGCCCTTGCTGCTTGAGCGTCCTTGAGTTGTTGACTGGTAAGTGGTTTATCTGGTCTTAAACCATACTTATTAAGTTTTACTCCAGCTGGAGGTGGATCAGTATCGTCTTTCTGTGCCTGAGATTTTGGTTTGTTAATTACCAGATCAGAATCAGGAACTGTTCTGTTCGGATCAGTTTCTCCTGTTGCCGACTTAGCAAATCCACTGGTTGGGCCAAAATTTGATTTTGTTGTTCCAGTGGTTGTTTGAAGTGCTGTCTGAGCATTGTTGCCCAAGACACCCATGATAACAGGAACTTGTTGGTCCTGACCATCGAGAAAGAAACCAAATACAAAGTTACCTTGTCTTAGGTTTGGAGTTTGAGATGAACTTCCTTGACCACCACCTGCAGTGATGGGATACATGACCTGAGCCCAAGGGAGTTGATCGGAAGGAATTGTTTCTTCCTGCTGATCATGATATCCAATAATCCTTACCTTATAGCGTCTTCCCCAACCAGGGATTTGACTTCCAGATTCATGCTTTCCACGAGCAGTGTTATCTCGCCAAGTTGAGTCATCGGCAATCTGTCCGATCCACCAATTAAAATGAGCTCCAGCAAACCCTGATGTGAAAAGCGATCCTCCTTCCATTAGTTATTAGTCTTCGTAAATTTTACATTCAGAAGCATCTGGATGTTCATCACAGTACATTTCGAATGCTGTTGGGTCATGATCTTCATCTGGATGATTTGCCTGGTATTTTTCCAGATGCTCTAGCTCATCTTCCGTATGGCGACGCATCTGTGGCGATAATGTTGGATTATCTAACAAATCTTTATCATCATTAATATGTTGTTGAATACTTCTTTCTTTCATTTTAAGTAACCTTCCTTCCGTAAGAATCTCTAATCAAGTTGAGTTTAGTTAAACAACGATTAGGTGTGATGTAATGGCACAGGTCAGATATAATATATAGACCACCAGTTTCTTGGTTTGGTTTTTGATTTTTTTTATCTTCACCAGCTTCTGGTATGTCTATAAAAATAGCATCCCCGGCGTTAAGACTAAAATCTCCAGGTATTGTAATGGTTTTTTGAATCGTGAACAACTGGTTGTAACGCATTGATGATTGATTCAAAATATTTTTTGGATCAAAGTTTGGTTCTTCGGATTTATTAATTTGCTCCTCGGAAGATCCAGATGGAAGAGAACCCTTATCAATCAACATGTAAGTTGTTCTTGTGAAATTATCAATTCGACCTTGATTAAATTCTTTATTAAGAACTGGCAATTCTTTTCCTGCTAGTTTTAAATCAGATTCAATATCTTCAGACTTTGGTTTTACAATTTTATATTCGCAATTAAATGGATCAAACAAAACAACACGAGTAGAGTATGATCCACTTTCAAGTTTACTCTGCACATTAAAAGAATTACTTCCTTGAAGTTCTAATATTTTCCCATCATATCCCTCAGGAATATTTGCACCTCTAGAGTCTGGAGTTTCATTATAAATGAGTTTTTTCTTATATTTTTGCCCTAAAAGTTTATCAATTGATTTGAAGTTAAATCCTTTGCTTGTTTCATAGAAAAAATATCCAGCAGTCTTTCCAGGTGCTGCTATATCTGGAACACCTTTCTTAGCCAACCAGGTACAAGTATAGAATGGTTTCTTATTATTTCCAAAAAAGTTATAGTTATTTTGAGTCGTTTCAATATCTAACTCTTTATCAGTTCCGATAAAAGAAGAGTTTGTAAGAATTTCTCTTACATGGTCAGACAACTTCCCATCAAATCTCTTATTAACTCTTATTAATTGATTTTGAATGTGTTCCTTTGAGACTAGATCAAGATGAACTACTGTTTTCTTAGCATCCTCAACAATAGGATTTACGGAATTTACATATAAAGTAAGGTTAAGTTTATTTTTAAAATCATCTTCAAGTTTAATTTGAGTTTTTTCTGTTCCAACTAAAGGAAGGCCTTCCAGAACTGATTTTTTATTTACAGATCCTCCAGTGTCAACAAAGGCAACATCCATCCTAACAGTTGCTTCTCTGAGACTTTCATAATACTTAAGTTCAATAATTCCATTTATGATATCAACCCCTCCTTCTTTATTTGAGGAGATACCAAATTCTCGTATATTACCAGAGTTTGCCCTGTTTGAAGTTAGTTGCTTGTTCTCTTCTGCCATAATACTTTTTGGTTATATAATATTTATTGTCCAGCTGCTAATGCTTCGCTGTAATCATCAATAGATCCTCCACCAACAGAAACCATAGAAGGTGTAGATTTTGATTGCGATTTAACGATATTATTAATAATATTGATTGGTACTTGAACTTGTTGAGTAGCACCTGCTTCATAAGAAGCATAATTTCTAAGAACACCAATTGCCTGATCATACTTAGCATGATTAAGAGCATCAAGGAAACCTGGGAAATTATCCTCAAGTGCTTTTGTTGAATCGGCATCAATTACAAACTCAGGTCCTTCTTCACCAATAATTGCTCTTGTTAATTTTTTAACTTTGCCACCCTTAGCTAAAGCAACATGAACATGGTCGTAGTGGATGGAATTAGTTGCTGGGCCCCAGTAATCCAATCCTACTCTTTTACCATTAGCAATACCAAATCCGAGAGGTGTATAAATCAACTGAGTTAATGCCGATCCATATTGTTTGATCATCTCCTTTGCAAATGCTAATTGCTGTGGCGTTCCTCTGCCAACACCATCATTAGAATAATCTCTTGCTCTGTTCTTTCCATGGTATCCACGGTCACCACGCCTATATGCACTGGTTATTGAGAGACCATATTTTTTAGCAATTGTATTAAATTGATCTACAGATGATGCTTTACCAGTTCCAAGAGGTCCAGACTCAACTTTTGATGCTGCTATTTCTTGCTGACTATATCCACCACCTTTAACTTTCGCAAGTGCTGCCTTGATCTTTTCGGGAGTCATGGCACTACTTTGACCAGAATAATAGAATTTGCCTTGAGCATTGGGGAGAGAAGCAAACTCTTGCGACAATCCCTGCATAAATTGCTCTGTGGTTATTTCTCCCTTAAGCCACTTTTCTCCACCTCGTCCTTTAATATTAACATTGATAATAATTTTTTCTTGATTTTCTGGACTATAAAGATCGCTATCTGGGTTAAGTCCTGCTGCCTTTGCTCTACCCACAAGATATTGTGGAAGTTGTTGATACTTACCAACAGCACCAGTTGCTCTTCTAGCAACTTCTGCGATGGTCATTTTTGTGGCACCTTTTAATGTGGTGCTAGGATACATGGCTTCATAATTTCCACCAGATTCTTTTCCAGCAATCAAATCCAAAAGTGGGCCCCATTGACCTTCAGTTAATGAACCAGATGGTGTTCCATCATCAGGAGTAGTTAATGTGGGATCACTTTTATCTGGACCTTCTTTCCCCTTATCAATCAAATTCAAAGTCTTTTGAAGATCTCGTTCAAATTCAGTTTTAAAAGTTTTTGCAACCCAATCACTAATGTCACTTCCTTTTTCTGCTGCTTCAAGGAAGTCCTCATTAACCATTCCACCCTCAGCAAAAGCAGCAACCAACCCACCTTTGAGTTGCTGTTGCTCAATACCTTTTGAAATTAATAAATTCAATCCAAGGCCAACATTATTATAATCTTGTTGAGTTGGTTTTTCTTTATTTAAGACTTTAGCAGATACCGCTAAGATTGGTCCAAAATATTTTGTTTTATCTAAATTTTGAGATGTTTCTTTAAGAGTTTTATCTTCGGTTTCAAATTTAGTTGGGGTAGGTTTTTTTACTATTTCTCTCTTATAAGTTTTTTCTTGTCTGATTCCTCTTCTCACACCAGTTTGTGCTCTACCACCTCT
>Ga0222714_10001403_pt1 | contig 27201 bp, 38 predicted proteins | sample C33_3DmetaG_FD_165048 | JGI IMG/M metagenome (GOLD analysis project Ga0222714, IMG submission 165048) | Estuarine water microbial communities from San Francisco Bay, California, United States - C33_3D | ecosystem: Environmental > Aquatic > Marine > Unclassified | place: USA: California...
AAAATAGCTGGAATGTGGAAATGGCGAAAATATAAAATTACTACAGATGCAGGAAAAACATATCTAGAGAAAGATAACACTGCAATATTAGTACATAATCGCCAATATCGAGGATCTCACATCATCGGACTACATAGAGATACATATAAAGCTCTAGTGCAGAGAGGATCGGAAGTAGCAGTATGGAGAGATAGTAACAAGGATGGTAAAGCAGACTATGAGGGGCTAGAGCATCTCGGATATTTTGGGATAAATATCCATAGAGCATCTGCACATAAAGAGAGTAAGACGATTGAGAATTATTCTGCTGGGTGTCAAGTTTTCGCAGATCCTGACGATTTCGCAGAGTTTATGGAGTTATGCGAGTTACAAGTATCTAGGACTGGATATAAAAAGTTTACTTATACTCTTTTGCTAGGAGGGGAATAATATGGAACAGGATATTCTACAATTATTTCTATCTGGAGGCTCGAATGTCGCATTCGCTGGCTTTTTGTGGTATCAGTATAAGGAGCAGCAGAGGCGAGCAGATGAGAGAGAGCAAAAAGCAGAGATTAGAGAGAGAGATATAAGAGATCGCTATGATAGAGTGATCGCAGAGTATCAAAAAAAAGAGGAAGATACTCGCAAGGAGCTCGTAGCAGAAATCAACGATATAGATAAGCGCATGGCTCTAGTAGAACAGAAACTAGATGGGGTAAATACAATAGTGCAAGATATAAAAAGCAAATTTTTAAGGATCGCTCCCTCAAAATAAACAAAACATTGTCAGTAGATAGTCAGATAGATGATAGACAGTATGATCTCCATACACTATAATACTACTGCTATCTACTGATACCAAAATCAATAATAACTATAATCATCATCATAATGGAGAATAAATATGTCAGTACAAATTACCGGATCGCAAATTCAAAATACAACTATTCCCGCAGGCAAGTTAGATCTTACTGGAACATTCGATTTTTCTAGCGGATCTTTACGAGTCAAGAATAGTCCTACTCAATCAACAGAGGCAGTAAATAAGGGATATGTAGATAATCTCGTAGCTGGCATCTCTTGGAAACAACCTGTAAAAGCCGCATCTACTGCTAATCTTACATTATCAGGTACTCAAACTGTAGACGGTATCGCTCTTATCGCTGGCGATCGTGTATTGGTAAAAGATCAAACTGATGGAAAAGAAAACGGTATTTATATTGTATCTGCTACTACTTGGAGCAGATCTGAAGATATGAATGCAGACGCAGAATTTCCATCCTCTGCAGTATTCGTACAATCAGGATCTGTAAATGCTCAGGTAGGTTTTACTTGTACTAACTCTGCTGTAACTGTAGGATCTACTGCTATCACATTCGTACAATTCAATGGAGCTAGTAACATCGTAGCAGGAGCAGCATTATCAAAAACTGGTAATCAGTTAGATGTAGAAGTGGATGGAGTAACTATCGAGATTTCTGCAGACCAGTTACAATTAAAAGATCTCGCAGTAGATACTAATAAACTCGCAGATAGTGCAGTATCCACACAAAAGATCGCAAATAATGCAGTTACTAATGCAAAATTGCAAAACTCTACAATTTCAGGCGTATCTTTGGGGTCAAGCCTATTCTCTCTCTCTGCTAGTGCATCAGGAGCGATCTCTTTTACCAGCTATAACGGATCTGCAAGCTCTTCAAATATGGCAGTTAATGTAAACTCTGCGATGTTAGAAATTGCAAGCAATGCTATCTCTGTAAAAGCTGGAGGTATCTATACAAGTGAATTAGCAGATCAAGCAGTTACCACTGCAAAATTGGCAGATGAGGCAGTTACTGCTACTCAAATAGCCGATAATGCTATTGTTACTCGTACTATCGGAGCTTTGCAAGTTACTAGCGCAAAAATCGCTAACTCTGCAGTAGGATCTGTACAATTGAGCGATGGAGCAGTTACATCTAGTAAGATCGTAGACGGATCTGTAGTAGGAGTAAAATTGGCAGATGGTGCAGTAGCAGAGGCAAAGATCGCAGATGGTGCAGTTACTAATGTTAAATTGGGTAACTTGTCTGTAGCTACTGGCAAGATTCAAGATAGCGCAGTATCTACTGCAAAGATCGCAGATAGTGCAGTTACTAATGCAAAACTTGCAGGATCGATTACTGCTGATAAATTGAGCTTAGGCCAAGGGGTATTTAATAATAGCGGATCTTTGCAAGCTAAAGTAGACGGTAGCTATATCTATCTCGATGGATCTCAAAACATCGGCTTAAATGTAGCATCTTACTGGTTATCTTTATCTCCTAATGGATCTCTTACATCTTTTGATCTCGGAAATCCCTTAAAAGCCAAATTTTCTCAAATTGTAGTGTATAAGAACGGTTTGGCTATGGATCAAGTACTTTCCCCAGCTTCTAGCGACGAATATTCTGTATCTCTTACTGGAGGAACTAACGGAGTAGGGCAAATTACATTCGGATCTGCTCCTGCTAGTAACGATAAAGTAAAAGTATGGTACATTGCGTAATTATTTTGTAGTCATAATTTTCCAATAAACTAATAAGGGATCTAGATTTCTAGATCCCTTATTTTATTTTATGTAAAAAATTATAACTGGATAGAATAGATAGCTACTACTTTATCTGCTCCTGATGGAGCTACAGAAAATCCAAACTGGTTAGAGGATATGTAATAGATACCCTCTCCGATAATCTGCAAGATCCCATTATAGTATACTTGCAGGCTATCTTGTACATAGTTTTCGGATGTCGCAAAAGTAACATTTGATCCATCTACTTGACTTGTCAAATTATCAGTTTTCATAGCTGATCCTCCTCCTCCTCCTCCTGCTACTGTACCTCCAGTAGTAGGATTTATTATTTGTGCTATTGCCATTATCTCGCTCCCTCGTAGACTATCTCTATATAATCTACATCTAGAGATCCATTATTTACTTTGCAAAAAGCGAATAGATTCCCATCTCCTGCCGATCCTAGCTTGCAATAGCTATTTAATGCGAAGATCGCAGATCCTTTCGTGGCAGTAGTAAGACCAGTAGAGATTACAGAGGCAGTATCGGTAATAACCATCGAATCTCCTGCAGAATCCTTACATAGTCTCAATGTAAGAGTAGTAGCAGATGAAATATTAGATACTTGTACTACAATAAGCGATACATATCCCTCGAATGGTTGGGATTGAGGGAACATATCCATATTTATGGGCATTACTTTTACAGGATTGAAAGAGGTATTTATTCCTAATACTGACGAGGTAGTACTAACTCTGTTTATTTGTGGCATAGATTAAACTCCTAAAATTTCTTAATAATTTCATTGTAGATAATCTAACCAAAATTTTAGGAGTAGGAGGGCAAAAATTGATAATTATTTTTGCGCAGTCTTCGCAGTCCGATAGTGCAGTGTGTGATGCTCTTCTATGCCATCCCAAAAATGCGCAGATGTTATCTAGAGACATGCTGGCTAGCCCATATCCTGATAGCATAGATCTACAAAGATCTCTGGTATCTATATAAGGATACATAGCAGGTATAGACATGTAAACATTTTGATTTTTTCCGAGAGCTTGAATAAATTTTATATCGAACTGGAGATTATGCCCAGCAAAGATCTTATCTCGATGTCGCTCGATGAACTCTGCTATCTTATATGCTCCCTCTTTTTGAGTGTTAGCATACTGCCATTTATCTGGAGAGTATCCATTAATCTCTAGAGCTTTTTGATCTGCAGTATCTATATGAGCAGGTTTTATCTTGATCTCTATAGTCTCTACGATCTTATGATCTATGAGTACTATACCTCCAAAAGATACGATCTCATGTTTCTCTGCATCCAGTCCAGTAGTTTCTGTATCAATAATTACATATTTTTGCATATTATCCTCCTATATACTTATACCATATAGAGATTTTATATATTGAGATCGGACTATTTTTGTCAGGGCAAACTAGGGGCAACGCAGGGGCAACGTAGGGGCAATTTTGATCGCTACGATTGTGTATATATCGATATAGTTTTTTTAATAAGGGCAACAGAGGGGCAACAGAGGGGCAAACTATGGGCAACGCATAGCCTACAATATAGGCAGTATCGAGATCGTAGCCCTCCTATTATAAATATAACTATAATTATAAATTTATTGTCAGCAGAGAGCAGTCAGAATAAAGCTGGCAGAAATATCGATGCACTAAAACGCAAAGCTCTCCGAGAAAAATAAAAGATGCCACAATATCATGGGGAAAAGGGGCGATCTTCTACTGCTATCTGGAAAAAATAATTTATTTTAATTTATTTTTATTATTTTGATTGACTTATATATATAAGTAGTATATATTATATATATAGAGAATGATTCTCTAGAATAAAACGGAGTAACAAAATGAATCAAATAAATACTAATACATTATCAGCATATACAAATAATAATCATTCTGTACTAACATATTTGAATGAATACTACACTAGAGCAGAGGTAGGATTTTTAGAAGATGAAGAAGAAAACACAGTATATATAACACATATAAATGAAACTACTGGATCAAAAATAATAGTTATCATAGAAAAAAATCAAAACACAGAAGATTATAGATTATCTATTGATTTTGTAAATAGAAAAAATGGAGCTTTCTCTAGAAGAATATTCAACAATGAAAATACAGATATATTAGATGTACAAAAATATTTATATCATAATAATCCAGTAATGCGTAGATCAGTATGAGTAACTTATATGCGATAGTACCTGAAGAGATTATCTCTTCAGGTGATCCTAAAAGGCTCATGCTTTATTGTCAGCTCTATCTACTAGAGATCGCAAATAAAAAGTATAGCCTTAAAGATCTAGAAAGAGAAAGCGAACTATCCTATAAAACTTGTAGGATAGTGCAGACAAAAGTAAGAGATAACATAAATAAAAATAAACGGAGTAAAACACAATGAGTAATAACGATGTAAAATATCCTGAATGGGCAGTAACACCAAAAGAAAAAATACTATTTAGATTCCTATCAAATTTATCCGATCATTTTGGGAAAAGCTTATTTTGGCTTAAATCCCAGCACAGTCTATACTGCACAAAATATGAGAGATTCGATATTGGATTTTTGAAAGAAAATCTACATTACTATCTTATGAATGACATGCATGCATTTTTGCCTACTCTGCCACAGATAACAGAGTATCTACGCAATAGACCAGCTTTTCAGGAGCGATGGGAAAGAAGAGATTACACGAACGGTAAAAAGTTTTGCAACGATTGTAGAACAGATGCAGATGGTACAGAGGGAGGATTTCGTCAGGTGTATCTATGGGATAAAGATAAGGATAAAGAGATCGAGTATATGGCAACTTGCACATGTGATGCTGGCAAGTGTATGAAAGGAATACCCTATACAACTCTAGTCTCTAATCTAGGGCATCTCCACAAAAACAGTGAGATATACTATAGCTACAGAAATCATCGACATTATCTAGTATCTGCTAAAGAGCAGAGCGAAAAGAAATGGGCAGATCGTGTTAAAGCTGGCAGATGTACATTATCCTCGATGGGTGAGTATATACCAAACTTAAAGCATCCTATTTACAAAACTTTTATAGGGATACAAATTTGCGCAGATGAGGGATGGGAGCTACCAGAGGAGTATCTGCAAGGGGCAAAAAACGATAAGGCTCATCAAAATGCGATCAAGTATTATCGACATAAAAGACTACTGGCTAAAGGTATCGCTACAGATGGACAACCTATGTATATCACTCCAAAAAGCATGGCAGAGGCTCTAACCGGTACTATCATGCCTACAGTAGATAAGGCGATAATAACACCTCCATCCAATTATGTATTTGATTTTGAGGATATGCAGGGAGATTTTACAGAAGAGATAGATAGCGAATAAATATATTTATTGCATATCCTATAGATATATGATATATATATATTGACATACATACTAGATAGAGACATCGGCGAAATCTCTCTATCTTCTTAAGGAGATAAGATGGCAAAAGTAACAAAAGAAATAAAAAATACAGATAGAGAGCAGATAGCAGAGCTAGCCAGCATAGAGACAAAAAAAGAGAATCAAATATTGCTAGAGCTACCTCCAGTAATGATCCATAAAATTAAGATTTTGGCAGAACTAGATAATAATATCTCTCCAGAGATCTACATTAGAAAAGTGCTAGAAGAGTTTATAGCTAATCGTCAGTATCTCATCAACAGAACAGGAAAATAATTTATGAAAGATAAAAAAAGCGCATGGTTAGAGCAGTTTAAGAGCGCAGATAAAACCAAACCTATCTGCATCACTATAGATACTAAAACTCTGCAGATGTTAGAGGATATAGCAAAAGTAGCCAAAACATCGAAATCTAACGTTATCCGAGTAGCGATAGAATCTCTATATAAAGATGGATCGAAAAATGCAAAATAAAGAGTCTGTAGGCGAATGGGTAGATATATCTATACTGGTAGAGAATCCTAGAAATCCAAGAGTAAACGATCAGGCGGTAGAATCTGTAGCGAAGAGCATAAAGAGGTTCGGATTCTCTTCGCCGATCATCGCCAGAAGAGCAAATAACATGATCATAGCAGGGCATACTCGCTATAAGGCATCTATAAAGCTCGGATTATCTACTGTACCAGTAAGGTATCTAGATCTAGATCCTGCAGATGCTGATCTATTGATGATCGCAGATAATAAGATCGGAGAAAAAGCAGATTGGAATAACGATTTGCTATCCGAGATACTTACAGAGATGAATGGATTCGGATTAGAGTTAGATACTCTAGGCTTTTCGGAGGAGGAACTATCTAATCTTATAGATACTATGGATGTACTGGATAATAATGATCAATATATAGAAGAAGATCCTAAATTAACTTATAAATTAATAATAGAAGATCTAACAGAAGAAACACAATATGAGTTAATCGAAAAATTAGAAGCAGAGGGATATAAATGCAAACCATTGATATTATAATAGAAAATAAACAAAATTTGTCTACAAGATGTAAACAAATTGCAGGAATGTTCGATGTACCAATAGAAGAAAAATCTAGATTAGAATGGCATATAAATTCTAATGGATTAAATGAAAAAAAATGGAATGTAGGTCTTATTGTAGGACCATCAGGATCTGGAAAATCTACCATAGGTAATCACTTATATAGTGAATATTTATCAAAAGATATAAAATGGGATGAAAATAGTGTAATTGATAATTTCCCAAAAAGTCTATCATTAGAAGAAATATGCTCTATTTGTAGCAGTGTAGGATTTAATACTATCCCAGCATGGTTTAGAAATTATGCAGTATTATCAAATGGAGAAAAATTTAGAATAGATCTAGCTAGAAGATTAGCAGAACAAGATAATATAATTGTTGTTGATGAATTTACATCTGTAGTAGATAGACAAGTAGCAAAAATCGGATCTCATTCAGTACAAAAAATAATTAGAAAACAAGATAGACAATTTGTAGGAATATCATGTCATTATGATATTATAGACTGGTTACAACCTGACTGGATTATAGATGCTAGTAAGCAATCTCTAGAATGGAGGTCTCTTCGGCAAAGACCAAAAATTAATGCAGAGATCAGGAGAGTCTCATATGATTACTGGAAAATATTCAGTAAATATCACTATATGAGCAATACATTAAATAAGTCGGCTCGATGTTATGGTTTGTTCATTGATAATAATATAATAGGTTTTTGTGCAGTATTGCATAATGTTGGTATTTCCAATAATCTAAAAAGAATATCTAGAATAGTTATTCTCCCTGATTGGCAAGGACTAGGATTAGCATTTATTTTAGCTGAAACAATAGCATCTGCTTATATATCTATAGGATATGAATTTAGAAATTATCCAGCTCATCTATCATACATTAAAGCTCATAAAAGATCTAAAAATTGGAGAAATTGTGGTATCAAAGGAATTTGTAAAAATAAAAATAAACCTCATATAGCTATGACAAGTAGATACTGTAACCCTTTTGAATATGTCGGAAAAAAAATGGATAAAGAAATCGCTATAAAATTTATAGGAGGATAATCTGTATGAGTAGTGGCAGACCATCAAAATTAGATGGAAAAGTTAAAAAACTGATCCTCGATGCTATCTCTCTAGGGGCTACGAAGAGACAAGCATGCCAATATGCCAAGATTGACGAATCGACTCTATATGACTGGTTATCTAAAGGAAAAGGGCAGAGTAGAGGAATTTATTATGACTTTTACCAAGATTATCAGAGAGCAGAGGCATCTCCATGTATATATGCTCTAGGGGTAGTACAAAAAGCTATGAGAGAGGGAGATGTAAGATCGGCGATGTGGATACTGGAGAAAAAATATGGGTTTGGGCAGACTACTCCTCAAGTGCAAATTTCTGTAACTCCTGAAAATATGACGGTTACACAGTTAGTAAGAGAGATAGAGGATGTATCCAGTAGGATCGGAGTGCTATCGCCTCCTCCGATAGATCTCGATGAAGAATAAAATTATTAGAGAGCAGATAGCAGAATGAATAAGCAGGATATGATCAAATATCTGCAATTGAGTGATAAGATCGAAAAAATAAAACAGACTACTCCTCTCTCTCTTGCGAAACTATGGACTCCGATCTGTCATAGATGGGATGGACTAGGATCGAAATCTCCTAGAGTTAGGGGATGTGGTAGATATATGGAATATGTAGAGAATGATCTATGGACATGTAAACACTGCGATATAAAAGAATCTCGATCTAGTCAATGGGGAGCGATCCGATCTATAACGTCAGAGGCTTATGGGATCTTCGGAGGTAATAGATCTGGTAAAACTGAATCTGTGGTTATGTTTGCTATAGCTACTGCTCTAGGGGCAAAAGATCCCAGTGTTAGAGACTGGCTAGAAATAAATGGGCTACCTCCTGACTTTATACAAGATGATCCTGCAGAGGTGTGGATTTCTGCGCTATCTTATGGAGATGCCCTAACATATCTTCGCCCAAAAATAGAAAAGTTTGCTCCCAGTAATACGCAGTATATACGATGGAAAGCGCAGGATCGAGCCTCTGCGATCTTCCATAATGGAGGAAAGATCCTCTCTTTATCTGCAGAATCAGGGAGGGAAAAGTTTCAGGGAGGGGCAGTAAAGTTAGTAGTACTGGATGAGGAACATCCAAAAGATATATTTGATGAATGTATGCTCCGATGTGTAGATCATAAAGGGAGAGTACTGCTATCTATGACTGCACTTAAGGGGATAACATGGGTACACGATGTATTTATATCCAAGATTACTAGGGGATATGGATATAGCTATATATCAGGGCTAGATAATCCCTATGTATCCTCCGTAAAACTGCGCAGATCTATCTCTCACATGTCAGATGAGAGCCAGCGATCTAGGCTATTCGGAGAATTTGTAAATCAGCAGGGGCTAGTATACTCGGAGTTTTCGATAAATATACATGTTGTACCATCTTTCGAACCTCCTGCAGACTGGGCTAGAGATAGAGCGATAGATTTCGGTGTAAAAAATCCTTTTTGTTGCCTATATTTTGCACACGATGAGAAAGACGATGTACTGCATGTATACAGAGAATACTATATGACAGAAAAGACTACTCTGGATAATGGCAGAAATCTAGAGCAGATACAGAAGAGATATGCAGAGGAGTATAGATGGACAGTAGCAGATCCAGAGAGTAAAGACGGGAGGCTAACTCTTATGAGGGAGTGCAATATAGATAATAAGCCAGCTCCAAAACATCTCGGAGTAGTAGAGACTATAAACTATGTAAAAGAACGCCTTGCAATAGATGCAGAGGGAAAAACACATCTAATCATTCACGATAATTGTAAGAATCTTTTGAAAGAGTTAAGATTATACAGATGGGCAGAGGGAGCAGGAGGAGATAGACCGATCAAAAAAGATGATCATGCTCTAGATGCTCTCCGATATGAGATTGCATTTTTAAAACGATGGCAGTTACACCAGTGAGCACATATATGAGAGAGATAGATCGATATATCCCCAAAAATCATTTTGGTTCGTGGCTACACTCCTATCTATCTACTCATAATATAGATATTTCCTATCTATCCAAGATTTCAGGAATCTGCAGAAGAGATATAAAAAACTGGATACTAGGGGTATCTCATCCTAAGATCGCATACTATGCTTTTTTGATCAGGGCATTATGCAAGATAACAGGAGACAAGGAACAAGATCTCTATGTGGATAGTATTAAGCAAGTACTAAAAGATTTTTGATATTTTTTATTATTTTATTTGACACTTGTATATATAAATGCTATATATAAGTATACAGATAATAAAATCTGTAATAACTAATAAACGGAGCTTATATGATGCCAATAGATAATACAATTGCTAGACTAGAAAACGAAATTGCTACAAATAATTTTCACTTTTCTACATGTGATCTTGAAAATACAAAAAGATTATTAGAGATCGCTTATAAAATAAGAGCTAATATTCTAGCTAGAAAATAATAATAAATCTTATCAGTGGCAGGAGTTCTATTACTACTCCTGCTACTACTAACTAATAAACGGAGTAACAAAATGATTAAAATCTTATGTATAGATAACGATCACGATAACGCAGTAAAAGAGAATCTCACAAAACATTATTATGTAGCAGTAGATAAGATACTCTATATCTCTGTACCAGATAATGATAAATCTATTAGAGGATGTGAGATAAAACTAGTTACTGGAGAGATCTTGATATGTGTGGAAAAAAAAGAGAATGTATTTGAAAAGTTAATGTTAGTGTGGAGTAAAAAATAATATGACTATAGATGGAATAAAAATAATAGACCTTACAAAGATCATTTATACAGTGTGTAGCGATAGAGGGATCTCTACTTTTGAGGCGATGGAAATAGCAGAAGAGATACTAGTTAGATCAGCTCTTCGAAGAGATATAAATAATTATCTAATAAGACTAGTAGGAAAGATTAAGCATAGACTTATCATAGAGGAGATCAATAGATGCCAAACTCTATAATAATAAATAATCGTCTGATTCTTAAAATGTGGAATAGCCAGATCGATCAAATAATCGAAGATCCCAAAAAGCATAATATAGAAAAAATAGGATCTGCATTAAGAGAGGTAGATAGTAAGCAGATAGCATGGCTAAGATCGGATTATGGCATATCTGCAAAATGTGGAGAATGGATACAAGAGCTTAATATAGATGGTACATGGTTCTGCTCCTGTCCTGATTTCCAATATAGAGGCAGGATATGTAAGCATCTAGCAGTACTCTCCCATAACTGCACAAAATTTTAGAGATAAATAATTGTACTTTGCAAAAGATAGTCAGTTAGATAGATCGGTGATATACTATGCTCATATAAGGAGATTATATGGCAAACGAAATCGAAAAATCTAACTGGCTATCTCGCTTTTTATCTGTATTTCAGAGTAAAGCATTAAAAACAGTACAAGATCCGAAAGAGGTAAACAGAGGAGCAGGATGGACTAGCACATTTGGGATCTCTCCTACGTTCTCTCCTCGTGCTAGTATGTCAGTATATGGCAAACATGCATATACTCATGCATGTGTTACTAGAGCCTCTCAAGATATAGCCTCTCTGCCTATAAAGTACTATCGTAAAGACGAGCAGATCTATGAAGATCCTTTTATATCTCTCATCGAGACTCCGAACTCTCAAGATAATCAATATATTTTTATAGAGCAGTTAGTAGTCGATATTATGATGACTGGGAATCTTTATGTACTGATCATCGGAGATATATCTAGACCTGCTAGCCTATATCGTCTGCATCCAGAGCAAGTTAGGATTATACCAGATCCCATAAAGATGATCGCTGGCTATGAGTATAGCGATGGAGGATCTACTGTAATATATCCTCCTGATAGAGTGATACATATCCGATCTGCATCATGGGATATAGGAGCTAGAGGCGAGCTATATGGCATGGGTATAGTAGAGGCTCTAAACGAAGAGATTACTGCCGATCTCAATGCCCAGCGAATGGCTAGTGCAGTATCAAAACAAGGGAGACCAGATGTTTTACTATCTCCTCAAGATCCTGCAGATATATGGGATAAGAAGACAAGAGAAGACATCATGCAGAGCTATCGATCTATGACGAAAGATGGAGGAGCTATGGCATTATCAGGTCAGATAAAAGTAGATACTCTAGCACTATCTCCAAGAGACATTGAATTTCAAGCTCTGCGAACACTGGCTAGAGAGAATATATCTGCAGTATGTGGAGTACCCTCTACTGTTCTAGGACTACCTGACGCAAATTACGCGACTGCGAGACAATCCTCTATTACTTACTGGCAGATACAAAAACAGAGATCAAAAAAGATCGAGTTTCTATTAAATAAGATCGCTAGATTATTCTCTCCTGATCTTTGGTGTATGATCGATTTTTCCGATGTCGATGCCTTGCAAGATATGCGATCTGCACAGTTACAGAGAGTGCAATATCATATCCTTAATGGTATGTCTCCAGCAGATGCCTACAATTATGAGGGGCTAGATAACTCTCCATTTTTGGAGCAGGTAGCAGTAGCAGATACTACTACGCAATCTATAGATCCTACAGATATGATAGCTAGATCTATAGAGCAATTGTGCAAAACAGAAGAAGATACAGAGGATACTCTAGACTATGATGATATAGATCTACTCGAGTTAGAGATAAACTACAATGTAGATCAAAAAAAAAATATTACAATTCATAGAGGATCTGTAGGAGATAATAACCCTACAAATTTTCCTGAAGATGGAGACGATAAAGAGGTAGCTCTACGAAATTCAAACTATGAGAGATTTCCATATCAGGAGGCTCTATCGCTTAAAGAGCAGTATCCAGAGATATGGAAAAGAGCAGGGAATATACTAGGGAATCTTCAGTTTTCGAGGCTCTTACCGATAGCAGAAAGATCCTCTAGTATAGCCCAAACTGATACAGAAGAGTTAGCAATCCGTTTACGAGAAGCATGGGGAGCTAGACATTTCGATGATTATCGGCTCAATGGTGTAGTAGCTCAAATAAAATGGCTAGTAGTAGGATCTCGTGGATTATCACACATGAGAAAGGTTATCTCGGATGAGAAGAGAAGACTAGATGCAAAAAAAAGATCCTTCAGATCGCAGGAGCAGAAAGATCTCTACTGGCATCAATGGAATGTTAAAGCCCTAGAACCATCGCAGAACGCATTAAATACTGCTAGTACTAACTATCTGCTATCTGCCTCTACTAGATATGCTCTTCGATCTTCTACTCTCATAAATGCGATACAAAATAAATCATACGAAGAGAAAAATATAAACTACTCCCAGCTACTAGGGAGAGCTATAGAGATTAAGGCTATAAAAGATAGTATCGGTAGAGTATGGAGCAGTATATGGACTCTTACCGGAAACGATAACCTGACAGAACTTTATGCATTGACAGGAAAAACTAGACCTCTCGATCTAGATTTCGGACTACGATCCCTCTCCGATCCTATGATCTCGAAGATGGCTACAGAGATAGTAGATACTACAGAGAGAGAGGTAAAAGAAATAGTTAGGACTGGTATAGAGCAGGGTCTATCTAATGAGCAGATAGCCAAAAATATAAAAAGTGCTACATCTTTCTCGGATGCTCGATCTATGATGATAGCGCAAACAGAGGCAACTAGATCTATAAATGAATCTACTGTACAATCTTATCAGCTCTTCGAAAAAACGGAAAATGTGCAAGTTATGAAAGAATGGATCTCTAGTAGAGATGGAAAAGTAAGAGACGAGCATAGAGAGCTAGATCTAGATGCTCCGATACCAGTAACTCAAGATTTTGAGGTTAATGGGTATCGAGGATCTGCTCCCTCAAATTTTGGAGTACCTGCAATGGATATCAATTGCAGATGTACCATAGCCCCAGTAATAAAGGATTAAAAAATTATGCAAATATATATTATTGTATCTATAGCCTCTCTCATAGTAGGAGCAGGATCTACATATCTCATAACACAAAAAGATCCTCCTCCAGCTCCTCCGATAATAATCACTCCTACAGAAGATGTAGCAAAAGAGCAACAAGAAATAATTAAACAACTCACAGATACAGATTTATTATTTATTCCTTGCTCAAAAGAATATATAGAAAGTAACGATAATTTACTCTGTAGGGAAATGTTTTGCAGGATGATGAGTAGAGGGATCGATAGTAAAACCTCTGGGCAAGAGTGCGAGGAGATCAGTAATATAGCAAATTCGCAGTATATGATAGAACATTGTGAGAAGATACCTGATAGTAAAGACCAGTGTTATAAGATATATACTAGCCGTAAATAGTATAGACAATGGATCAAAATAGTGTAATAATCTATATGCATAGGAGATAATATATGGAATACAAAAATCTTACAGTTAGAGAGATAGCAGATAATAAAGTTACGTTTATCGCATCTACTGCTACTATAGATAGATATGGCGATGTGATTAATCAAGATGGATGGGATCTATCTGCGTACTCTAGAAATCCAGTAGTGCTATATAATCATAATGCAAACTCTTTGCCTATCGGTAAAGGTACTGTATATATGAAAGATGGACAACTGATGATCGATGTAAATTTTGATCAGAACGATCCTGATGCACAGAAGATAGAGAGTAAAGTAAAAAACGGATATATCTCTGCAGTATCTGTAGGGTTTCAGCCTCTAGAGGCAAAATCTAGAGCAGATCTCCCAAAAGATCATTATGCTTATGGTACCAGAGGACAATTTTTTAGTAAACAAGAGTTACTAGAGGTATCTATAGTAACCATTCCTGCAAATAACATGGCAACTTTGAGCAAAAATATGGAAACTAGAATTGGATTAAAAAACATTATTAGATCTATGATCGTAGAAGAGATTAAGCATATTTTATCTGTAGAAGAGCTAGATAACGGAGATTATGTAGTTACTTTTGCAGGAAAACATGAGGATATGCCTGCAGAGGAGACTCCTATAGAGCCTCCCCCAGCAGAAGAGCCTCCAGCAGATCAGCAAGAATCTATAGACGAGAATAAAAACTTTCTATCAGATATACTATCTAACCTTAAACAATACACCAAATAAATACATGGAGATTACTATGGAAATTAAAAAAATGGGCGAGCAAATTATCGCACAATTGAATGACATTCAAAAAGACAATACAAAAAAGATGAACGGATTAGATGAGAAAGTGAAATCTCTCGATACTGCGGTTCGTTTAATGCAAGAGGCATCTACAAAAATCGGCTATGAGGTTACATCTACTGACGATAACTTGAAAAAATTTGTCAATCCAGATGGATCTATCAGATTGAGCAGAGGCAAAGTAGAGGGCGGATTAGTAGAAGACGGTCTTCTAGATACTACAGAGAACATGTCTCAATGGCATATCGATCTCAAGAAATTGGCAGAGCAAAAATCATTGTTAGGTAAGATGCTGATTAAAGGTGTAACTCCTAAAACTGATGCCATGATCAAAAGACATTTATCCCTTGCTCCTAGATCTATCCGATCTGCAGTAGAGAAATCTATGTATGATGGAGCTGGTGTCGGTGCAGAGTTAGTACCTGATCAATTTTTGGCTATGTTGCACGAACAATATCAATTGCCCAAAGTAGTTAGATCTCTTTTTGGACAAATCGAAATGACAAGCGCATCTATGCTAGTTCCTCGCTTGGATCGTGGTGGTCGTCCTTATATTAAAGGTCAAGTAACTGTAGATAATCCTGCATACTATACTGCCTCTACTCCAGTAACTGCACAAAAAACTATTAATGCTAAAGGTTTGGCTACTCATTATGTATTAGATGAAGATCTTACAGAAGATTCTGCAATTCTTTTGTTGCCAGCTATGCAAAAACAGATCGCTCAAGATCTCGCAGATGCGTTCGAAGATGCCATTATCAATGGTGATTCTGCTGGTACTCATCAAGATACTATCGCTAACTGGAACATTCGGGGTCGATGGGGATCTAGTGGTTTAGGAACATCTGCGGATCATCGTAAACTGTTTACTGGTCTTCGAGCTCAAGCTTTTGATCGTAGCAGTACAAAAGATATCTCTTCTCTTACCATTACAAAATTCTTAGAAATGGTAGCAGTAGCAGGAGAATTTGCGACTGCATCTCGTGTATTGATCGCATCTCCAGAAGCTATTACTCAACATGTATTAGGATTAGATCAGTTAATCACTGTAGATAAATTTGGCCCTAATGCTACTATTTTGTCAGGTCAGATCGGATCTATCTTCGGTATTCCTGTTGTAATGTCAAGATTTTTGTCTGCAGATATGAATGCATCAGGTATCTTTGATAACGTTACTACCACCAAAACAGGTTTGTTATTGGCTAATACTGATTCTTGGAATGTTTTCGCTCGACGAGGAGTACAAGTAGAGCAAGAAAAAGATATTAAAACTGGCGCATATCATTTGGTAGCTACAGAACGTGTTACGTTTGATACTATGGATAGCGACTCTGCGAAAAACGTAGTATTTGGCTATAACCTATAATTTTTTGAGAAGATAAACATGGCTCTAGTATCTGTTGCTACATTAAAAGAGTATCTGCCTGAACTCACCGGATCAGGAGCAGATACAGAGCTATCTAATCTAATCAATAGAGTAGAGAGCATTATAGGGAGGTTTCTAGGTTTTCCTCCTCCTGATAATGCTCTATCTGTTACTCTGGGATCGGCGATCTATACTGTATATGTAGATAGCCCATCATACACAAATAAAAACCTACTACTGCTCCCTATAAAGCCGATCATATCTATAACATCTGTTTTTGCAGATGCTACTAGAGTATACGGAGCAGATACAGAGATAACCTCTGCAGAATACGATATAGATAAGAAAGCTGGTAGACTCATATTAAAAGAGAATGTAGCTACTATCGGATTTTCTAGAGGATTTCAAGCTAATAAAGTTTATGGAACATTCGGATTTACCTCTGCAGATACGGATCTGATACATGCAGTATGCGTATACTGCGCACATCTACATAGAGCAAAGTCCTCGCAGGGTAAAAAATCGCAGGGTATTAGAGATGCTACTACTACCTATGCAGATAATACTATGCCTCCTGAGGTTCGACAGGTATTATATCCTCTACGATCATCACTCATGATCATCTAGGAGTTATCATGGCTCTAGATATATCAGGATTATCTGCCCAGATGAGAGGGGCAAAAACTCGATTAATAAACGAGGTAGAAAAGCAACTTAAAATTTCAGCTCTGAAGATGGAGGGGAGATCTAAGCAGGTAGCTTTTTCAAGGTTTAATAATGTTACTGGACGATTGAGACAATCTATAGCAGGTAGATATACTGTAGTAGATAATACTCCGACTGCAATATTGCAGGCAGGTGGACAGTTTGGGGGCAAGGACCTCTATTATGCTAGATATATAGAGTTTGGAACATCCAGAATAAAACCTAGATTATTTTTGGGAAGATCAGTAGCAGAAGAAGAAGATCGTATTAAGCCTAAACTAAAAGATTTATTACACATTGCATTATTAGAGGGATAAGATGGCAGATAGCAGAATATGGCAAATTGTTAATGCAATAAAAACGAAGATCGCAGGATCTTTTGTAGCCGGCTATAGTGGAGTAGATCTATCTAATAGGGTAGTTATCGGAGCTTTATTAGATCCTCCCTCGATACCTTATGCCAGTGTAAATTTTATAGACTATACCTCTGAACATGGTCTAGATCTAGGCTCTTATAGGATGGCAGGACGATTCGAGGTGTATTGTTTTATCGGAGGATCATCTGTAGAAGAGAGAACAAAAAATATTATGAATCTATCCAGTGATATAATCAAAGCTCTTACTGCTGATCGCTTTTTGGGATTAGGAGGAGGAGTTATAGACGATACTCTATGCAACTTTACTGCAGTACAGGGGGATCGATATGGTCTAGAAAATATAGCGATCGGATATATCGAAATAGTCTGCCCATTTCAAAGCAGATCAGGAGTATAAAAAGACATGACATGGTACAACGAAAATTACAAAAATCGTCAGATAGTAGGAGTAGATGTTTTTGGAGGATCTGCAGGAACTCCCTCTACTATAGATCTAGAGGTTACTATGCCCAAAGACTGGGATCAGTTTTGGGATAATATAAGAACAGATATGTATGATGTAGTAGCGACAGATCGAGATGGTAATCTGCTCTCTTTCTCTCGTAAAACTGGAGCAAATTATTCTACTAGAACTCTAGTAATACAAGTAGATAATTATTTAGTAAAAGATAGCGATAGTATGAGTGCAATCTACATATACTATAACAATCCTGCTCAAGCCTCCGATCTATCTGTAGTAACTACGATCAGCACTCCGAAAAAAGCATATATTATGCTAGATAATCCTCACTCTAGAGTTATCTCTGCAAATGTATCTACCTCTGCTCTAGATATACCCATACAAACATTTACGAAAGGTACTGGGGAATCTATACATGTATATTTTATGTATGGATCGATATTTGCGAAACGTATTACTCCATACAATGATAGATCGGATCTAGAGGGTATCGATTTTGTAACAGTACATAGCTATGATAATCTAGGAGCAGATAACAGTAGCCGATATATAGAGGCAGATACCAGACTCGGAAATGGATTTATTAGAGCTACATTTACTGCAGGTGAAAATAACACAGATTATGCAATAAGTGTTAAAATAACTACGACACAAAAACAAATTTTAGAACCTAGAGCAATTATTAGAGTTATAAATTTACTACCATCATAACAGGAGATCAACATGTCAATTTTATTCGGATTTAATTCTTTTTTGAGAGCAGGAAAAGAGGTAACATGGGGAACTGCTCAAACTGCTACTACTAAGGATCTACGATTGATCTCTAGTACTCTGCAGACCTCTCAAGCTAGAGAACGTAAAACACATCTATCTGTACCAGCGTCAGGATTGTTATCAGGTACATTCGATGGATTTCGAGAGTCAGGAGGATCTATAGATATTCCTGTGCATTATGATGGTATTGGACAATTTTTCGAGGCAGCTCTGGGATCTTCTAGTACATCAGGAGTTAGCGATCCTTATACTCATACATATGTCCCTAATTTCGCTCAACCATCTCTAACTATCCAGTTCCAAAGAGGAACTAATCTAGCGAACTCAAAAGAGCAATTTACTGGATGTAAAATATCTGCTATGACAGTATCATGCGAGGCAGGTGGAGAAATGACTGCATCTTTTGAGATTATCGCAAAAGATTCTGCCTCTAGATCTACAGATATAACTGCCTCTCTCCCTAATACCGATCCTGTACTGCATTTTGAGGCAGGGCAGTTATCTATGGGAGGAACACTATCTATAGCATCTCTAGATATACGATCTTTCGAGTTATCTCTAGATAATAAGTTAGATCGCAGAAATCTTCTAGGGTCAAAGATCACTGGCGAGCCTGTTCCAACAGATGTTAGAGAGGTTACCATGAACATTACATGTGATGTTACAGATAACTCTCTTTATGCAGATTCTCTAGCAGGTAACGCAGGAGATGTATATATACAGTTTACACGATCTGCAGATAGTAACCATCATATCAAATTTACATTAAACTCTGCTACAATCGAGGGATATACAGATAATATAACTGCTTTCGGTAGAGTAGAGCGTACATTTACTTTGCGAGGATATGCATCTAGTGTTAATGCTGGCTTGACAATTGAGATCGCAAATGCTAATAGTAGTGCGTTATATTAATATATAATATTTTTTACACCACAAAAAAATTGATCCGACTAGATTCTACTCCGTTTATAGTCGGATCTTTTTTATTTATTTTATTTGTAACTTTACGATCCTAAAGTTTAATTTGTTAGGGAGAGTCTCTAGTATCTCTTCTGCTTTTTCGTATGAGATATATAACTGGTGTAAAACACTATTATTTTTACAGATGATCATGCCAATATCATCAGTATAGATAAATGGAGCTACGATAGCATATACTGTAAATCCTCTATCTATCTCACTATCTATATACTCTTTTGCATCTCTAATAGAGCGCAGTAGAGGTTCTTCTTTTGCTCTTTTATTTACTCGTATTCCCTCGACCTGATAATATATTAGATCGTGTTTACATTTTACTGCCATTATTCTATGCGCTTTATATGGATATGATCTCATCTTACACCCTCTCCACATTCCCAGAGTACATCTATAAACCATTGACGATCTTTGCTAGGATAATATGTCTCTTTTATTTTTTCTGTATCCTCTCCTCTTATTATCGCTCTATACTGCTCTATAATCTCTCTGTATAGCGATATAGAGAATAGTCTTACAGAGATTAATTGTATAGCTCTCTCTTGTGCAGTCATCTGATCAGGAGATTTATGTTCGTATGAAAAACTCATAGCGATCCTCCCATAAGATAATAAAACTTTGTTATACCGATACTGCAGATGTGTAGTAGCAGTAGAGAAATAATTACAATTTCACCGATTAAAATAATTTCTAATTGTTTTCTAGTCATAAAATGACTCCTATATTATTTTGATACCATGCAGAATTTGTAGCCTCTGAAATACGAAACTTTATATTCTCTCTGTTATCATACATTGTATAGCCAGTGCTATCTGTTCTTTTTTCGCAGTAGATAATCTGATCCCAAGTACTGAGCTCATCAGATATAATATAGTTATTTTTATCTTGTATATCTTTACGAGTATTAGATCCTGTATATGATACATAGATAGTATCTGTATATTTATTATTATTCTCTGCTATAATTTTTTGAATTATTGATAGAGGAATATATTGAGCGATTTTTGTAAATTCTAATTTCATTTTGTTACTCCATTTATTTTTTAGTTAGATGGAGTCTACTTATTATTGTAGACTCCGATAATGTATGTTGATTAGCAATATCGCCATGTGATAAAAGAACCTGTGTAGTGATTTCTTGCATCTTGCAAACATGTTTCTAATTTACGAATGTCACACCAGCAGAATATCTTTCCGTCTACAGTAATTTCTATTTCTTGAAATTTAGGCTGTACTTTATAAGTTTTATTATATTCTATAGTTTGATCTATCTCGTTACATAACTCACATTCTGCAGATTGATCTGTATCCCATATACCCTCTGCAATACATTCTGCTACTGCATCGGATATAGTTTCTTTACTGGTGAAATGCCAAATCAATCCGTTTACATATAATCTATTCATATTTACTCCGTTATTTTATTAATCTTCTATTACTCTTCTATTATTCGAAGATCCCATTTTTGAGAATATTTTGAAAAGTATAATTCAATCGTATATACTGATTCTCCTCCATTTTTACCATAAGACATATATCTTACTGAATTTGAATATACTGGAGATATATTTAATATTGATAATTTTTGTTGTATTTGTTCATAATTTAGAATCATTCTGTACTCCGTTTATTATTTACTATAGATTTTATTATCTATATACTTATATATATCACTTATATATACAAGCGTCAAGAAAAATAATAAAAAAAATAAATTATTTTTGCAGATAGTTAGATAGAAGATAGAATATATATGGAAAATAACGATTACACAGGAAATATTATGCTCAAAGATTTATTGAAAGATATAAACGATACTACATACTACGAGATCCCTATATTTAATGGACTCATGATTATTCGAGGAAAGATCCTATCACCAGCACAGATAGAGCAGGCATCTCTAGCCACCTCCCTACTTATGAGGGGCTTAATGTCTCAAGTAGATCAGATACAAAAGATCTCCAGCTCCCTTAAAGATAACCCATCGGAACAAGATATAGATCAAGCCTATTCCATGCTTGCAAAACTGCGACCTGAACAAGTTACAAAAATTGCAGAGCAACAAGATCTAACAATTTGCAATTCCATTATGCAGGCTAGATCTGCAGATAGTGATACATTCGAGCGCATAAAGATAGTAATGCATCAGGATCAAGCCGATCATCAAAATAATCTGCTATGGGTAGGATCTCTATCTAGTCAAGATCGCCAGTCTATCCTAGATAAAGCCATGAGAGGGCATCAGGAGGCTCTAGAGAGGATTGCCACCTTTCGCCGATGATACGGACTATCTACATATCATAGATACCATCGCTCGCAGTTATGGTAAGACTCCTGCAGAGATACGAGCATTATCATGGGAGGATCTTATTTTTTGTCTCCAGTGTATGCACACTAGAGGAGAGAGGCTTTCTAGAACTCTCAAAAAATACAAAAAATCAGGAATCATGCCAGTACTATCTGTATCTGACATTATAGATATACTGTGATATATTGAGATAAATCTAGGAGGATATATGGCAGATAGTGTAGTACAATATGTACTGAAGATAGATAGTAAATCTGCGCAGTCAGATCTATCTAATGTCGGTAAAAAGGCAGAGATCTCTGCTCATAGTATGGATGATCTAACACAATCCACAAAAGAGCTAGAGGGAGCATTATCTGCTATAAAGACTGGAGGAGATCGATCTGTACAAGGTCTAGATAACATCGCTAGATCTGCGCAAAAAGTAGATAATGCTATGCAAAAAGTAGAACAAAATACTCATAATATGAGTGAAGCTATATCTAACTCTACGGAAAAAGTAGCAAAATTGGGATCTGGTTTTGGTGCTATGGCATCAGGAGTAGGGGCAGTATCTCCAGAGCTACAAGGGATGTTTACTATAATAGCCGATGGATCATCGCTAGCAGATGGTTTTGGGCAGATCCTCGCTAATGGATTAAATCCAGCTATGATCGCTATAGGGGCTACTGTAGGTATAGTAACAGGAGCAATCTATTTATGGAATCAGGCAGAGGAGGAGGCAAAGAAAAAAGCAGAAGAGACAAAAAAAGCGATAGAAGATCTATCTGTAGCAATACAAAAACAACATGATATCATAGCTCAAACTGATAGCAGATTCGCCTCCTATATAGATCAGCTTAATGCGTCAAATAACGAGCTTGCAATACTTACTGGATCTATGTCGGAATATGAACTAGCTACTGCTCAAGCTACTGCTATAGCAGAGCAACATAGACAAGCTATATCAGGTACATATGATGACCAAATATCTGCATTAAAACAATCTATCTCTGATCAAGAGAAACAACTAAGTTTATTAAATGAGCAGTTAGCGATAGAAAAGGCAATATATGCTGAAAATAGTAAAACTACTTTATCTATTACTGGTGGAGCAGAAGCAGAAAAAAAGGCTCAAGCTGAAAAGTATAATGCATTAAAAAAACAGATAGCTCCTCTACAAGAATCTTTGGTACTAGATAAAGATAGACTACATACAATCCTGAATCAAACAAAATCATTAAATGCTCAAGCTGGAGAACTAGAGAATAATTTATTACAGATAGCTAAAATTAGAGAAGAGGAAAAGAAGAGAGCAGAGGCAGAAAAAAGAAGAGCAGAGCGAAAAGCACTACAAGATAAGCAGGAGGCAGAGAGACAAAAAAAGATACAAGAGGATCTTCGTATATATGAATCGATGCTAGCAGAGCAAGATCAAAAAGCGCAGACTGCCATTAATGCCCAGATAGCTTTACAAAATATTCTATCTACTACTGTTGAAAAACAATTATCTCCTCAGGAAAAAATATTATTAGATCTACAGAATCAGTTAGCGAAAGCTAGAGAGCTGGCAGATATATCAGGAGCATCTAACCTCCTTAAAGATGTAGAGAAAGCTCTTATAGACGAGGCTAATAGGCTACTCGATGAGCAACTCCAAAAAGAGATCGATCTCGCAAAGCAGGCGCAAGATAAAGTAGATGCAGAAAAGGCAAAAACAGAAGAGCTAGCAAAACAGACCGCAGAGAAGAGAAAGCAAGATCGTCTAGATAAAGTCGGAAAAGGTGTAGATGCATTATCTAGTATAGCCTCTGGAGATATATCAGGTCTTATAGGGATTATAAACCCAGTAGCAGGAGCGATCTCAAAAGCTCTTATCCAACTAGGTCAAAAAACACCAGAAGAGCTTAAAGCAGAGATGATAGCACAGATCGATGCCATTAGAATAGGGCTATCGTATCTACCTGAAATATTGATAACAGTTATGCCTAAAGTGGCAACGGCTCTAACAGAGGCGATTGTAGATGGTACTATTCAGCTCTTCAAAAATCTCTTTACTCTTATTGTAGATGGTATAAAAAATGTATTCTCTCTAAGCTTTTTGGATAAAGCTCCTGATCAGCAAAAAGCTAGCAGTCGAGCATGGCAAAATATTATAGACTTTTTTGATCCTAATAAACAAGTAACCTATAACGCTCCTACACAGTCCTTCGCATCAGGAGGGAGATATATCCCAAGAGCAGAGGGAGGGATAAGATTTACGGGTCAAGATCAAGGGCTAGCGATGCTCCATCGAGGAGAATTTGTCGTAGCTCAATCAGGGCAAAGACCCCAGCAGGTAGATCGCCAGCTTTCTCAATCAGGAGGAGGGGCAGTAAATGTAATAATAAACTCTGCAGTAGTCGATAGAAATGCGGTAGATGGGCTAGTAAGACAGATCGAGCAGAGATTTAATAGCAAGTATGGGCTATCTAGCAGTAATTTATTTGGAGGTAGATAATGGGATCAGCAAAGTTTTATTTTTATCCTGAACCTGACGGATCGCAGTTAGTAGAGATAGATATGGGAGAGTATCTAGGGGAAATGTATAGCGATATGCAGATCTCTGCAGTAGATGCAGTATCTCTAGACGGCTCTAGATCTAGAGCGATATCTAAAATGGGGGAAATCGTCACGATACAGAGAGATCGGATGTTACTGGGAGAAGATCTAGCGATAAAATTTATCGCCTTGCAAAATCATTTAGATAGAGGCTACTCCTGTGCATTTACTGCAGATAGTGATAAAGCATGGTGTGCTCCAGTTAGATCTACTCTATCTGCAGGAGTTACTACAATCCCAGTCTATGCGAATCCTTTCGCAAATATGATCACTCTAGGATCTCCTCCTATACCTGCTACAGATGATTATGTTACTATAGATACTCCTCCTCCGAACCTGATACAAGAAACTGCAAAAGTAGATAGTGTAGCGAATCTATCAGGAGGAGGAGGAGGATCTTTTACTATCGCAAATCGCTTAAATTTTGCTTATGGGGGCAGATCTTTTGTAAGGTGGTACAGATTCTACCCGATACTCAAAAGACCCGCAGAAGATGTAGGACAGTCGATAGTAACGAATGAGGGAGGTAGATTATTTTCTCTATCTATACGACTTGTAGTAGACTACGCATTATTATTTGCATATCATCCTGAGACTCAAGGCGAGTCTGGTGTATCTCTCGGAGATAATCTATTAAGAGAATACACTGCATCAGGAACATTACCAGCAGGCAGAAGAGGAGGAGGGCTAGACGGGATTCCCAAAAAGTTTAGGGGAGGTAATCAAGATATTGTGCTACCATCTGCAGATACTGCCCAAAGATTAGGGGAGTTTGAATAATATGTCATGGTCTAATCAGTTTATTACTAGCCTCTCTGCTCCTGCTAAAATAATTACTTATTCGCTAAAATTCCTCGCAGTAAACAGAGAATATAAACTTTCTCAAGGTACATATATCGGATATAGTACAGAGATCAAGATCGGCGAGGCAGATGTAGTATTCGATTCTACTCGTATTACTCCATCTAGATGGAGTGTAGATTTCGGATCTTTTACTGTGACTATACATGGGGATCTTCGCCCAGTGTTTAATAACTCACTTGTCAAGGGAGCGATCGCAGAGCTTATCATGTCTAGAGATGGGATACAAAACAGAGTAGCGATAGGACAACTTTTGTCTGTATCAGGATCTAGAGGAGTATGGACTCTGCAGTTTGGTGATTTCCTCACGATCATGAGATCAAGAGCTACAAACATAACTTACCAAAATGCATTTTGGTATAACGCAGGGCAAAAAGCCACAGTAACCACAAATTTCAACTATGCCTCTGGGCAGAATCTCTATCTAGACAATATAGATATTTTTGAGCAGGAAACTGGACAAAATGGGCTTATACACATGTTTGATAGTATACATAATCTCGATGTATACTGGCTATGGGATACAAAAACATATACCTCTGCCCCTGCTGGCTATCTGCATATCGTATCTACTGGAGTATATCCATCTACTATAAGCCATGATCATCTGCAAGCAGGAGATACTGTGGTATCGTGTGCAAGGCTACGAGGTAGAGCAGACTATGTATTTGCAAGGCTCTTAATGTCCACAGGAGACGGAACACAAGGCGTATTCGATGATTATCCAAAATCATGGGGGTTAGGGATAAACTGGCAAACAAATTTGGTAGATAAAGCAGATATGGATCGCTACTATGGTGTATGGGCTACATCGACAGGAACACACGAGATAAATCTAGTGATAGAAAATTCAGGAAATATTCGAACATTTCTGGATGCAATCTTAAATATGGGAATGTTCCCAGTCTGGAGGCAAAACAGTTTATCATGGCGAGTAGCTCAAGATCCCAATAACGCAGGATATATAACAGTAGTAGATCATATTACAGATATAGATATAATCGAGATCGAAGATCATCAGTTATACGCAGATACTCAAGATACGATATATACACAATCGAGAATAGTGTATTATGATACTGTAGCAGGAAAGTTAGATAGTTATACCTCTGCTAGATCTCCTCTCATATATCCAGCAGATCAAGTTATCGAGAGAGATCTATCTCTTATATATCGCATAGATAATCCTAGCCAGCTCGTAAAAGCTCAAACTGATATAAAAAGACTAGCAGTATGGGATAGTAAGCCGTATGAAAATCTGACAATTTCTGTAACGGAAAAACATGCAGTTTTGGTAGCAGGTGATATCGTAGAAATAACCTCTAGTCAAATATACGGATTAAGCGAGGGAATAAATAAAACATATTCACACAGGAGAGGAATGGTGTTATCTAACAGGTGGATGCCCTCTGAATCTCGTTGTATACTATCTATAGGGATTATGTACCCTTATGGATAGGAGAATAAAAAATGTTAGTAGATTTCACTGGATACCCTAGTATCCTCCAAAAAGTAAAAGATATGGGATTCGCAGTTTTTGAGACTAAAGACTACGATCTAAATATTATCGGTGTTAGAAATCCTGAAAATAGCCCAAATATCTTCGATGA
>Ga0222714_10001406_pt1 | contig 27180 bp, 16 predicted proteins | sample C33_3DmetaG_FD_165048 | JGI IMG/M metagenome (GOLD analysis project Ga0222714, IMG submission 165048) | Estuarine water microbial communities from San Francisco Bay, California, United States - C33_3D | ecosystem: Environmental > Aquatic > Marine > Unclassified | place: USA: California...
ATAATATTAACCCCAAATGGGTTAGTTTGTTTCATACTAATTGTATATGCACTCTGTGTCAAAGGATATGTGTGGGAAATAGTACCACCCGAAAAAACTTCAACAGGACTACCGTCCCCCCAATTTATTTGATAGAAAGAAAACTCCAAAAACTTTTTCAAGTCGGAGGAGGTGTTGTATACCAAATATGTGTATGGGTCCAAAGTAGTTGATGAAAATAAAAAGTTTGTTGTTACGTCAGATTGAAGTGCCGCACCATCAAATGGACTATAATAACCCATATCGATTGTTGATTGAGTTAACATAATAGGAACGGTCAGTCCTGTCATAATTGAACTGCCGTTTGACCCCCCACTCAAAACTTGTGACATACCTGAGTACACCCCATAGGTTTTTCCACTGATTGTCACTTGTGATAAATCAGACTTTATAAATTCGGGTGATATGGTAAATCTATAATCCATTATGGGTTTACGTATTCATACCATTTTATTGGATTGGTATTCGTTCCGACTCTTGTGAAAGTAGTCGTATCATATACCACATATGTTTGTTGGTCATAATCCAAATTGACCTGATAATAAAAATCAAACAAAGAATTAGCATTAAACGCATTTGAAACATTCAACGATTGAGGTTTGTTAATCATTTGTGAGAAACTACCTGTCTTTGCATTCCAAAATTTACAAGACATAAAAAATTTATCGATGTTCAAAGTCTCCCTTGATTTCAACCAATAAATAAAGAACCCTTCTTTGTCCCCCGTGTAATCCAATTTATAAACGGGTTTTTTTATTGTCACAGATGTTCCTTGCATATTCGCCGCCATTCGTTCACCTTGTGTTGTTGGCAAAACAATCGTTAAATAATTTGTTTGTTGTCTATCACTTGGCGAATCGTAGAAATCCAATTTCCAAAAAGACTTTTCAAAACCATCACTGAAATAATAAACTTCATCAGTTGTAAATCCATCAGCCCTATAATCTAAAATCCAATTGGGGGTAGATGCGGATGTGGTTAGAGTTCCACCTGAGAAAAAATAAAATTGATAATTTATATCAGTATTATATGTTATCAAATTTCCTGTAGAGGCTGTGTAACCTGAATGAGCAAATCTGTCCGTTTCAAAATCAACAGGTCTACCTGCAATCTCTGCAAAAATCTCGTTTTGCAAAGCATTGATTTCATTTTCAGTATCAAGCAATTCCCAATCTAACTTAACTGGTAAGTTGATTATTTTATCTTGACCCCTCGGTATTGTAATTTGAATCTTATTCACAGTTATCAATTAATGGTTGGAAAGCAATACTTGGATATCCACCAAGGATATTTTGATAATTACTTCCTTCAGGTATTAGTTTGAACAACACGTATTGAAATGGATACAAAGCATTGTTTAAGTACGGGTAATTTACACCCCTATCGTTATTGTCAAATTGCCCAATTGCGTAAGGTTCTCTCCATCTAAATTCTTGGTCGGCTTCAGAGAAAAAAGCACTATTAGGAACGTTGATTACTTGGTCAGCAATTCCTGTCTCAATGTAGTTAGAAAACACTTTAATTGGCATTGAGTGGTGAACAGGGTAATAATAACCCGGTGGATTTGTTGTTGGGGTATCAGTTGTAACAAATATATCCTGATTGAATTTGATTTTTTGAATATAAGGAGAAACAACTCTTTCATATTGGTAGTAATCATTCCACTCACAAAAATCTCCATAAAGTATATCTCCTGGTTGAAGTACCTGATTGTAATAAAAGGTTTCAGTAGAACCGTTTGTCTGAGTATAACTCGAATAAGGAATATTTGAATCTGAAATACTATTCAAGTCGTCCCACCAAAAGTTATTTTCTTTTGAAACATTTAATAACCACCCTTGTTTCAAACCTGAGAGACCGAAAGGTTTATTGAAGTATCCACTATAACCTTTGTTTACAACAGACAAAAATATCTCAGACACTTCCCTTTTTTGGTTATCACTTATACCTGATAAAATCAAATCATTTTTCAACGTAATCGAATATGAATATGAAGATGTTTTTTGTGATATTCTATTAAGATTATTCGGAGTTATTGAACTAAATTCAAATTGTTTTTCGTTTCTGAATGGATTTACCTCAAAACCTATTTTAGTTATTTCAATGTCATTTTCATTTGCAAGAATTGTATTTTTGCGCACATAATACTTGGACCTTGTTTCTAAATTTTCGGGGTCCACAATTTTTTTGAACGTACCAAAAGTACCAACATCAAATGTGTTACCTGTATATCCAACATTGAGAATATTGAAAACAGTATTTGAACTTTCATACGAGTCGTTTCCAAGAGACAAAACCGCAAAAACGTTTTGAGTATCATAGGAAATCGATAGTTCGACATAGTCATCAACACTCAACCCGTGTGGTGCAAAACAATTAAAACTTATAATTTTGGCACTTCCTTCAACACCTTGAGTTATTACAAATGGTATACCGTCTGAGGCTAAGAATTTTACAGTGTTTCCACTATATGTTACCTCCATTTCTTGGTCAGGATAATTTTGGGAGGGGTAAGTTAAATAGTATGTCCAATTGTAAGTATACGCACTTTGTGGTCTGTACATAAAATGGTCTTCCATTACCCTGGGTCTAAAAAAATCAAACTCATAGTTTTGAGGGTAACCTTTCCAAATTCCTGAAAGTTTGGATTGAGTTGCCTCTACATAATATAAATTGTATTGAAAAGGTAGGTATTCTGTAGTACCTGTGTAGGTATTGTCATATACAAAATCGACTTTGAAAGTTGGTCTATATCTGAAACTTGTTTGTTTTTCATCGTCATACAACTGAGCTAAATCAATATTAGCATTTCTAACATATTCAGTTAGTTCTTTCTGTGTTTGATTCAAATCCAAACTTACTTGGGAAGAAAGTTTAGGCGCTGATTTGAACTCTAAATAAGAAGGTACAATTTTAAAATCACTCATCACTTAAATAGATTTCTTTGAATTTATCCAAAGCGGATTTTCCATTTATCAAACCAAAATAAAAATGGTTTGGTGCGCCAACTAAGAACTTTGTTGGCCAATTACCTGCAGATACATTCAAGTTACCAGAGTTGTCTACATTGAATATATAACCTCTCGCATTTCTTTCATTAACAAAAGAATTTGAACCTATGAAATAACTCGGTTGTGATATATTTGTTCTATCTAAGGACTGATATTTGTACCCAAATATATCATTAGATTGTGTTTGCCAGTTGTTTAATTGACCACCGAAAATATTAGTGAGTCCTGCAGGTTGATTCAATCCCCACTTATAAAATGGAACAGTTTGTGACTTGATACCGTAAGTGTATAGGAAGGCGTTTGCAGATGGATTAGGTCTGAAGTCTATTCGTCCTGGTGAAATAAAATCTTTACCCTGTAAATCTTCAGTAGTGGATGAAAAGAAGATACCCATAACTGAATTTGCACCACTCCCCAAAATTCTTACTGGGTCTGTGGATGTATTACCAGTACTCTCATATGCATCTGGAGAGAATTTAATTACGCCAAATTCGGAGTTTATTGACATAGCTTGTACTAAATCTCCGTCTGCCCTTCTTTCAGGTCTTGAGAACAATTGATTAACAACAGCATTAGGGTCTCCAATTGAGACTAAGTTTTTAAGGAATGAGTTATTCGAAATTCTCGAAACCACAAATAAGTTAACAATATCAGAAGTATCTCCATAACTAGAAGGTGTAAGTTGATTCACAACATATCCTCTATCACTTGGGTCTAAACCAACTTGGGAGAAAATTTGATTCTTAACCCCCAAATTCAGTAACGTAGTTGGATACAATAAGTTACGATTATTGATTGCTCCAGAAGCACCTATAGGAGTTGGGAGTTTACCAATAAATTTATTTTGTATTGGGTTCCAAGGACTACTTCTCATATAGAAGTTATTACTGTCATTGTCGAAGTAGACCATTTCTTTACAGAAAAGAAAATTCTGTAATTCATTTTGGGAATTATAAATAGCTCTTGTTTGTATCGGTATAGTGAATAAGGTTCCATTAATCCAATTGTTGGTAAATGTTTGAGATAAAACCCCTCTACACAAAGCGTAGAAGAATCTGAACCTTACACCCCATTCAGTAAATGCTTTCAAGTCTTTTTGTAGATATCCACCAGTAAGTTGTGGACCATCTTTCATAAACACATAACAACCTCTCTCTACGTTGTCAGTTTGATTACAATCTTCTTTAACACCAAATGTTACACCATCACCACTGTAACATTGTAATGAAACCATATTTGCACAGTTGAAGGTTTCCAAAACATTTGTGGATGCAGGTAAGTCTTCAATGTCTGGCGGTGTACTTTCAAAACCACCAGAGTATGAAACCGTATCAAAGTCTTCGCCATCAGTGTTCAATTCGTAAATTGCAAAACCATTGTTCTGTTGCAATAAAGGAGTTACTGACTCCCAACTTGTTCCATCCAAAAAGTCTGAAGTAGGTAATCTGTCCGTTCTCATAACATTCAATAATTTAGATGACATATTCAAAGGACTACCTGTGTACCTTGGGATGAGTGAAAAACTCAAGTATAAACTCTCAGCGTTATTAGGATTCTTATCATTTTTTGTGTAGTAATAATCAGCACCTGAAATATCTTCTGATGCGTCATAGTTGGCAAAAGAAGGATTTACCGAGTAAGCTGAGTTAGCATTAATTGTTGTAAGTGAACCAACACCACCTAAAGTTGGTCTTGTAAACATAGAAGAAACAAATCCGAAGTTGGAAGGAACACCGTTTGACTCTGTAAATTTAAATGATGTAAAATTGGTGTTCTTATCTAATGCACTATAATATCCAACGTTGGAAGTTGTAAATGCCGAGTAACCATCACCAGCTCTGAAGAATTTAGATTGATTAAAAATGTCACTTTGACCGTAACCCTGAACTGATATTGTTGAACTTGGTAATGCTTGAATTGGTATATTTGTTCTTGTGGATGCCGTTATTTCAATATCGTTTTCATCACCGAATCCAAATAACTTACCCAAACCATATTTGTTTTGATATTTGGGGGAATAAGGGTCAACACCTCTCTGTAAAATTAAAACGTATTGACCATCATAATTTTGAATTACATCCCTGTATTTAAAAGTTTCACTTACTTGGTCGACCCATCCAGTATTTGTTGCATTATTTCTGTTGAAATAAACTTGTGCGGATGAATCTAACAAACCGAGAATTCCATTGTAGTTTGGTGTTACTGCACAAGATGATATACCTATAACACTACCTCGACCTGTAATCACTGGTGGTGTACAAGAACATATATCGATAATCTCAGGAATCCATTTCAAATCCAAAGGGTCAAATGTAGAACTTAAAGTTATTGTTGTTGGCCCGTTTTCACAATCAACGTAAGAAATTGAAATTGTTATTTGATTATTTAAATCGAAATCAGTTGATACCTCATATTTTTGACAAGTATTACAACCAGGCGTTGAGATTAGATTAAATGCGTCAGCTACAGTGATAGCCGTAACAACTTGGAAATACTCAATATCAGCAGGATACTTGTAGTTTGTTTCTGTTGAACCGCTACTAAGAAAATAAGTGACTGTTGAATTACTTGTCTGAGTATTTGCATAAGTCACAGGGAATGAACCGGCTGTGGGAAACAAAGTTGTTCCTGAAATACCTGTAACGTAAGAACCATCTATTGTCTGAGCAGTATATAAATAATTTACGTCAGATGTATTACCAGGATTGACAAAAGTTAAAAGTGTACCTGACTCAAATTGTTGTTGTGACAGAATTGTCAACGTGTTATCATAGTGTTGTATTGTCGAATTACTTGGATTGTCAAATGATACACTTATTCTATTTGTTTGGTCAAAATATTTTTTTCTTCCATTGAAAATATTAATTCTGTTTCCTAACGGAATTTGAGTTGTGTTGGCAAATATTTTTCTTGGGATTCCGATTAAATTTGTTACGTCAGGTAATCTAGAAATTTCTGATTCAGTTGATTTAAATTCGTAAATCCTTTGTACTTGTTGTGCTCTAGTTCCGATAGCTTGAGACATAACAAATGATAAACTCGATTTGTTAGCATCAGAATATGGTTCATTAGCATTTCCGTCCTCTCTAAACCAATAAAAACCATTTCTATTGTAACTTTGTCCAAATCTTGGAGCGTTGTATATTCCATCAAAATAGACACCACTATTAGCAACTGGCGTTAATATCGAACTTGGAACACCACCCGCACCCTCTTTAGTGTCACCAGGTTTACAATCACAAGTAGAACATTCAGGATAAGTTATTTGTGCAAATCTAAGTGGACCAAATCTAAATTCTTTAATTTTTTTGGTATTAACAGATGCTCTTATTGCAAGTGCTAACATTGCAGCACCTGCGATAACAAAAGTGATAATAAGACCAATTGCAGGAAAAGATGTTGCCGCAGCTGCGAAAAATACTACAGACAAACCATACATTAAGTATAATAATATCGCAGTAGCACTGTTTGGTCTTGATGACACCAAATTATTCCAAACATAGGCTATTAGATAATACGCAACCAAAAATATTGGACCTATTAATTGAAATACCTGGAACAGGATAGAGAACAGAAAATATATTAAATCAAAATTTTTGAATCCCTCGTTTACAGGAAATTTGTTAACAGTAGACGCACAATCATCATCGTCAATTTCTTTTATACCTATAAATCTTGCTCGGTTATCACCTCTTTTATATTGGTCAATTAAAGAAGATACTGTATAAATTTTGTTATAATCAAATTCATAAAAAGTATCTTCACAATTAATGGCGTTCTGTAATCTTTGATTTTGAATTTGAGTCGTTCTTCCTTGAGTATATCCAGTCCAATCTAAACCGAAGTAATAGGAACTCCTGAGCTCCTGTCCAACTATAGATGTTTCATCATAATAGTTAGGGTCATCAATTGAGCTTGTCCATCCATATTCTTTTACATTAGGTACCAAATAATAAGGTCTTCTTATTTTCTCAGTCGAGACAGGTCCTTGTGACCATTTTATTTTGAATCTATACTTAGCTCGTGTAGGCACCCCTATTTTTGGATTGTTGGATAAAACTCTTGTACCATCTTCAGCAGTTACAACATAATCTAAATTCATAGGTACTTCAATTACCCAAGTACCATCACCGTCAATTACGTTACCAGAATTTGGTAACTTATATTGTTCCAAAATAGGTCTACCCTCGCTATCTTGAAATATTGTTTGTCTTATGGCAAGTATTTGACCAGGTCCTGAAGTTAAATTACATAAATTACCTAAATTGTCTTTTGGTTTACAAGCCGCCTGTATCATACCTGGAGGTCCATCAGTACCAAAGAATGGTGCGGCAATTCTGAACTTGTCAATTGTAGATATCATTGAACCTATGAATACAGATGTTGGTTCAATTTCGATATTAGCTTCTTCTCTTAAATCGAAATCTACACGATTGACAGCTGCTAAACATTGGTTAGGGTCACCCCAAAATGGCGAAATTTCAACGCTTTTTGTGATGGTAACTATTTGTGGTAGAGTTTCAAAATCTACAGATGAATTAAATCTTTCTCCACCTACTTGTTGTGGGGTTGCTCTACCAATCCTAACTAAATCTTGAGGGGTCAAAGAAAATTCTCCTATGTCACTTAGGTCTAAGTTCATAACAATAACTTGGTCACCCAAAGGAACACCCATAATCATATAGTCACCACTCTCGTTGGTGGTTACAGTGTACTTGTAATATTTTTCATACAACTCAGAAACTGTTGGGTCTTTCAAAACGTCCCCTCTCGATGGAAAAGTTCCTGTCGGAGTATGGTTTGGGTAAGACGGTTCATAAGGTAAAATATTAAATTTATACCCATCTGAATTTTCATTGTTAGGTATAGTATAGTTGTAAACATTACTGATTACATCATTTGTTGTGTCTTGTTGTGTGATTGGTACAAATACTGTTATTTTTGCATTAGGTATACCTAAACCACCATTTGCAACCACCCTACCAACCAACAAACCATATTGAGAACAGTCACGAGAATAAATTTGATTTTGGCCGACTTGAAGCGAAAGGATTTCCAAGAATTCAAAATCCTGTTCCAGTTGTAAATTTATTTGTTTGTTTACCCCGATTTGTGTTGGTATCCTATACGACTTTCCCATTAAGGTTTTTATGATAAATAGTTATTTTGGAATTTCTTATGAAAATCCTATACTATAAGAAAAATAACCTAAAGGTGGTTTAAATAAAGTTGTTAAGAAAAAGAAACATTTTGGAAGTTCTTTACTCTTACTTTGATATCTTTTTGAGGGTATCTTACCTGATAAACCTGAACAGGTTCTGCGAATATAGTATCATCAACAGGTCTAATAATTCTAAGTTCAGGGTCAGAGTATTGCATCGATGTTTGTGCAGATGAATACTGACCACCAACTTTGTTTTCAACAATAATATCAGTCACAGTGATTACACCATTCTGATTTTGAATGATACTTTTCAATTCAGACAAATAAACATTCTGTCCCAACTGTCTTATTTGGGGATTGAAATAATCCGATACTCTGTTAACAACATCAGAAACAATTTGACCTGAGTTTTGAGTCGCATCCAACACTACGGAAACTTCGATTCCTAAGTCAATTACTTCAGCCGAAATAACAGAAATATAATCATTCATCATTCGATAGTTCGATAAGTAAGTTGCAACGTTTTGTCTCAAAGTATTCGAGACAATATTAGTTAGTTTACCTGATGAATCATAAGACAATAAATTAATTAAAATCTTATTGTTATTTTCTGTAACAGAAACTTTTGCTGGTGCACCGAATTGAGCAGGCATTACCCTTAGTAAAGATTCGTAATCGTTAACGGTCACAGCTCTTTTTTGTGCTGAGAAGTTGAACGAAACATAATTTCTGATTTCCTCTACATTTGGAACGTTTGCACCACCAATAGCGGCAATTGGGTTTGTACATCTCAGTGAATTAATTACTGAGGTGTTTGTTGTTTGGGAAGGTCCATTTACAAAAAATGACACTGTACCAACCTGATTAATAACATTTGTTCCCAAGTTTGTTGCTAAACCACCACCAACTCTATATTGAATAAAGAGTGTTGTGTTAGGTGTCAATGTGGAACCCAAAGAAAAGTTGTTTTGTAAAGATTGAATATTGATTGGAACACCTAAGTTTGTAAAGGCATTTAATTGGTCTTGAGCTGATGTAGACCCCCCACCAAATGTAAGTTTACAATAACCTTCAGGTGTAAACTCAGATATGAATCTATTGTTAGTTTGAACATACCTACCAACTTTAATACCAGGGTCGTCCGATACTTTAGTTGGGTCTTCAATAAAAATTCTATCTTCGGCCAATGCGTCTACTTCATACCATCTGTTGGCTAAACCTAAAAACTCCGCTGTAGTTGGGATGTTTGTATAATTCGTTCCGTTTTTTAGTAAAACACTTGTGATACCCAAAACGTTTTTATCAGGTAAGAATAGTTCGAAGAATGGGATTACATCACCAGGTCCAATTACTCTTTTGAAAACTTTTGTGATTCCGTTTACAACAGGTTCTCTCTTAGTGATTGTATAATTAATAAGGTTACCGTTGGCATCAAAGTTTGGAATTTTTAATCTGTTTGGAAATCCTGAACTATTGTAAGGGTTTGCAAAATCAATGTCCTGTGAAGTTTCAAAAACAATACCAGCACCGAACACTTGAGAACCTCTTGTCAAAGTACCCAAATATCTTTCGTCTTCTTTGTCACCAAAAGCAGGTACCGTAATTGAAAAATCTACAACCGATACAGAAGGTCTTTGACCAGGTATTTTGAGTCCATATGTTTTAGCAATGTTGTATATTGATGAACGTTGTTGAGCGTATTGAAGTACTGTCTCTTGAATACTTCTATCAATGTGATAGTGTAAGTTATCGGCAACAGCAGCGTTCAAATCCAAAAACACTGAGAATACCGACGCATCATTAAAATCCTGAATTAACTCAGGGTAATAACTTTTAACATAATTTTGTAGTTCTATCCTGATGCTTTCATAGTCTCTCGACGTGTAGGATATTTGTCTATTTGCCATATAATCTTAAATATTGATGATAACGAAATCGCTTTGTGCGAACGCCGAATTATCTACTGTATAATCTATAATCACTTTTGCAGTGTATTCGGATGTACCTTTCCCCGGTACTCTATATACTTGGTCTTTACCTGTCCCAACTATTTGTCGACCCGGTGCATATTCAACCTCAACACTTGGGTCAGCAGGTTCTATTGCAATTCTGTTGATTAACAAGTTTGGCATATATTTTTCAACAGAATCTCTAATGTCCGCCTCAATGGCGTTTTCTGTCAAACCATCGTAAGGTTCAAAAATGTATTCGTACAATCTTGTACCAAAGTCAGGTAGATAATATCTTGAACCCCTTTTTGTTAAAATTAAATGTAATAAGTCAGAACGGATTTGAGCAGCTGCGGTCTCTGTCAATAATAGGTAGTCACCTTTATTGGAATCTTCAAAAGGGAAATTTAAACCATATGTAATTCCGTCTGCCATATTCTATAAATATAGAAACATCATTTTTTAATTGTAGTGGACCCTTTCAAGTATTGTGGAGTAAAAGGACAGTGTCTACAACCACTACCACAACAACGTCCCCTTTGTTTGTGATACTCTTCAGTGAACACAAGCTTACCGTTGTCAAAATAATAAAGGAGGGGTTGTTCCCCTCCTTTATCTGTGTCAGACTTGTTCATTCTTAAACTGTGGTAATTTCACAAGCTCCGCCAGCACAAGCCAACTCACCTGACAAATCAGTTTCATCTGAAACTTCTACAATTTTAGAAAGGTCAACATTTTTCAAAGTCGCTAACATTGCTTCGTAGTCCTCTTTAGAACAATCTTCAAATGGTGCTTGTTTGTAAGTGTGACCAGCGTAAGGAAGAACTGAAAGACCATTATAGTAATCTTTATTTTCCCACATCCAGTTTCCTACAGCAGACCACTCGTGGTCTCTAACTGAAATAGTTGCAGATACGTTGTGTGTGTTACTACCTGTTCTGTGTCCATACTTAACCCACTCGTTATGAACTTTCTTAACTCTTTCAAGAAGTTGAAGTGGTGATTCTGTTCTCAAGATTGAACCTTCAGGAGACTTTTGAGGAATAGAAATTACCGCCGTGTCGTGTGGACGGAAGTATTCATCTTCAATTAACTCAGGATGATTCTGAACCAAATGTTGATACATTGATTCGTTCTTACCTACACGAATTCTTCTGATGTAGTAGTCATTGTGCCAAGCGTGAATTCCTGATGAAGTACCTAAGGTCAACGATGTTGTTCCTGCAGGTTTAACAGTAGTTGTTCTTGCCGCTTTGTTGATACCGATGATTGATGCAACTCTCTCATTTTCTTCTTTAACAACTTTAGCTGCTGACTTCATATTCATACCCAAAACAACTCCTGAACCAATACCTGTCATCGAAACTCCAATAAGAGCATCTTTCTCAGTGGTTCTTTGCCAAATAGGACGTAGGTAATGGAAGTTACTGTATCCCGCTTGAAGTGTACCAATGAAAGCCGCTGCTCTAACACGTGATTCGAAATCTTCTTGGGACTCAAGGTTTGAAACGTTTACCTCAGTTAAGTTACAGAATTGAAATGGACGAAGTGCAATTTCACAACAAGGGTTTGTTCCCCAATCTTTGTCATTTGACAAATAGATACCTGGTTCACCCGCACCACTTGCTTCGATTCTTGCCCACAAATCCATAAAATATTCTTTGGTGATTTTGTGACGGAGTAAGTTTGCTGAGTTGTTAGCTCTTCCTCTTTGTGGATTCTTTTCCCACCAAGAACCACTCTTACAAGAAATCATCTCATCGTCTGATGCTGAGAACAAACAAATAAGTGCCGCTCTACGAATACCACCAGCTAAAACTGCATCTGCAATATGACAAACGATGTCGTGAACTTCGATTGGACGGAGTTTGTCACCATCTGTTTTACTATCAAGAATACCTTCAACTTTAATCAAACATTCTTTCAAGGGTTGAGGACCTGGCGCCTTACCACCTGAGGTTACTAATCTTGCTCCTTTTGGACGAATATCACTGAAATCAAATTCAATGTGTGAACCACCAAAGAAATATGATTTCATCAACAGTTTCACAGCGTCAGCCCAACCTTCAATAGAGTCAGCGATAAGGTATCTTCTACCTCTATCTTTGTTAGGTTTATGAATTTCTGGTAAAAGTTCTGTGTGATGTTTTTGTACTGAGTATCCCACACCTGTTCCACCTAAAAGTAGGAACATAATTTCTGAGAATACTCTCCAATCGTCTACAGGTGCGTATGCACAGTTGTAAATTCTGTTTGGAGAAATTTCGATAGGTTTACCCGCAAACTGCATACTTCTCATTGAAGGAAGAATTTGTTTCTTGTAAACATACTTGTAGTTCTCTCTGATTTCGTTTTCAAGTTGTGGATACTTTTTGATGTGCATATCCATATTTCTTGTAACGAGTTCTTGCCAAGTTTCTCTACGATTTAATTCAGGTATGTACTTAGCATACTTCATATAAACCGTAATGTCTGATAAAATTTCTGTTGAAATGTCCATTTTTATATTTTGTTGTTATTTAAATTTATTTGAAAAAACCAATGATTTTTGATTATAAATATATGTTCGTTGTTGTGGCGACATTATTTTCACCACAAAAATAGGAGTTTTTTTTCTAAAAGTAAAAGATATTTATATTGTTAACTCTGCGGATTCTGTTGTTGTTCCCTCTGTCTACGTTTCTCTAACAATTCTTTGACTCTGTCCTTACGTTGTTCTTCCTTTTGTTCTTCAAATCCTAAGAATGTTGTTGAACTTTCGGTGTCGATTTCAAGTAATTCATTGTCAAATTTACAGTTTTCAAAGATAATACCGTCAGAACCAATACGTGACTTTGTAATCGCTATTGTAGCCAATTTCATTTCTTTTTGTTGAAGTGTTTTTGCCACAGAGATAATTACGTGGCCTACTTGAGCCTTTTTGATTGACCCACCCATTTGGTCTGTCGTAACAACTTCAGAAGAAATTGATGAACGATTACCTTGTGTAGCAGTCCAACCAACGATTCCTAACTCGTGACACATAGCTTCAAAGTGCCTCATTACAGAACCTTCAGCTTTCCACTCGTCATTTTTACTTGACTCAGGCATCACACAATCAATATAGTCCAAAACAATTGCATCCAATTTCAATCCGTCTGCAATCATTTTTCTAATTTGATTTTTGATTTGATTCATAGTCATTGTATCTGATGGTAACTTCTTCAAAACGAGTTTGTTCGGCATTTGATTCCTAATTTCATCAACTTTTGCCATAACCTCGTCTTTCTGTGTTGCCAACTTATCAGGTTCTATACCCGTCCATATAGTGAAATGTTTTCTTTGAATAATTTTTGGGTTGTCCTCAAAAAATACTTGTAAAACATTGTAACCCATATTGAAGGCCGTGTTTGCAATCTTCGTCAAAACTGTAGTTTTACCAACCCCTGTTGGTGCTAAGATTACGCCAATTTCGCCTTTAGCCAATCCACCTTTTAATAATCTATCAATACCAGGTATACCCATAGGAATTGGATGTCTGAAATCGTCATTCAACACATCATCAAGACCTGAGAAAATATCTGTAATGCCAGTGTCTCTTTCACCCACTTGTAAGGCTTGTCTTACCAAACCTTCAACTTTATCGTAGGATTCGAAGTCACCCTGATTAATAATTTTTTGTGCTTTGTCCATTACCTTCTGAAGTTCTTGTTGTTTACAAAACTTCATAGCTTTTTCTTGGACAAAAGCGGTCCCCTCAAAAGGTGCATCTTGAACTTTCTTAAACATATCTAAGACAATTTTCAGAACCATTTCGGTTGAAATTTCTGTCTTTGCAATTTGTTCAAGGGTTTCAAATGATGGAGTAGATTGATACTTCGAATAGTATTCTTTAACCATTTGAGTGATTAATTGGAAGTACTTGTTGTCGAAGTAAGTAGGCTCTATGACATCAATGATTGATTGAGCGAATTCTTTGTCTACGATAAGTTGGTTTAATAATTGTATTTGGAAAGTGTTACCGAGATATTCAAAATTCTTATTCATAAAAAGAGCCGTAGATACTGATAAATATTACTTACTTAGGTCATAACCCAAGTAATCGTATGTTAAATTTTCGCTTGAGAATACTTCTGTCAAACTACGAAGGAACTCCTTCAAGTGAGGACGTACATCAACTGTGTAACGAATTTTGGGAGGGAATACCTTACCATCGAAAATTCGATGACAGAGTGTGTCTTCTCCAATTCTCACGTATAAATTGAAGTTTTCAGGGGCCTCAGTGTTTGATGTGTTAAGGATTTCTGGGTCATCAATGATTGCATCCTGATTGTCCATCATATAGGTTACGGTCTTCATTTTAAGGTCGTAATCTAAGACATCCTGAATTTGTTTGAAATACTCCCTTAACTCATTTGAACGATGCGCTTTCGGGTTGTAATTACGGACATTGTAGAATCTTTGGACAACAATGTTTTCATTGAGTGTCAACAGAAATTCCATTTTTACTACTTGTTCTTCTTTCATAGGATTAATTTAGTTGGTTTTTGTGTTTTCTTTTTTCTTTTCTTGTGAGTTTCATAAATGGTCTGATAAAATCAACAAATGAATCATCGTTTTTGGGTAGGTATTTGAAGAACCCATCTTCGGTCATCATTTGTATGAAGTTTTTGGAAGCTCTACCCTCAGGGTCTAAACTTTCCGTGTAATAAAGTTCAACTAGTTCTTTTGCATCTTCGGTCAATAGTGGGTTTTTCAAATCTACAATTTTCTGATTTATCTCCAATAAATTGTAGTTTTTGTTTTCATCTTTTACTACAGAATTTTTGATATTGTTCAAGACTTTGTTGTTTGGAAATTGTTCTAAAAGTTTTTCTGTCTTAGTTAAAATATCAGTGACAGATACCGGCATTTCAAGTACCTCAGGAAAAAACTTAAGAAATGTTTTTTCTCCCAATAATTTAATACCATAAATGTTGTCTGACTTGTCACCCAAGAATACTTTAGATACAAACACGTTTTGATGTGGAATGTACTCTTTTTCCAATCTCACTTTATCACCTTTTTGGTAAAGGAATTTTTGTATTGGTGAATAAATAGAAACGTCGTCATTTAGAAGTTGCATATAATCTCTATCTGAAGAGAATATAACTTTGTGTTCGTTTGGTGAGATACTACAATAGTATGCAATTAAATCATCAGACTCACACTTTTCAACCTCTAACTGACGAACGAAACATTCTTCCAAGTATTGTTTTACTCTACCTTTTTGAAAATAATATGATTCGAGTTTTGCCTCGTTCATATCATTTCGACGGTTCAACTTGTAGTCAGGATATAATTCACGACGCACGACTGCGTTATCGACTCCGTCCCAAAAGACAATAATTTTGTCGTACTCACTTTCTTCCAATTGTTTACGTAGGGTGTTGAGGAAGTGAAATAAACCCCCAATGTGTCTACCTTCCACATAGAATTCTCTGACTCCGTGGAATCCAATTTTGAATAGATTATCTCCATCTACAAGTAATGTTTTCACAAATAATAGATTATGAGTTGTCCTCTTTTTCCTCTGTAAGTGTGAAATCTCCGTCAGTTCCGATTATCTCTTTCCAATAATCAGAATGTTCTTTCTTGTAAGCCTCAATCGATGCCTTTTCTTCTGACGCTTCTTTACCCGCCAAAAATCCGTGAGGTGTTACAATAATTTTTCCGTCTTCATAACCCAATCCATTGATGTGGTTTTTCATAACAGAAACTTTGGTTCTTGTTGCAAACTTAACAGTACGTTTGTCTTTTGTGGCAGTAATTTTAGTTGTACCAGCACCTTTTTGGTTTCCAAATAGGAACACCAAAGATGAGTTTAACCAAATAGATTCACCACCTTTTGCTTTGATTTTTGGTTGACCAAATGGATTGTCAGGCAATTCAACCCAAGGTTGGTTAACAATTACCAAAGTGTTTTCGTACTTTGAGTCTGCTTTACGTGAACCTGAAATTCGTTGGTTGATTCCCATTCCAATTTTATCTGCTAATACAGACGCATTGTGTTGTTTACCACCTTTACCTTCAAATGTCATTTTACAGGGTACAGAACCAACTGAATCCCAAAGAAACAAAAGACTATAGTCTAACTCACCTTTCTCTTGAGCATCCAAGAGTTCGTTGATGTAGTCTGTGATTTGTTCGATGTAATCAAAATTGTTGTTAAAAATGTAAAAACCATCCCAATCAATTTCTCCCGTAGATTCATCTACAACTTCCTCACATTGAAACCCCATCAACTTGGCGTGTTCAAAACTCCACTTCTGTTCAGTGATAATAAAAACAGGTAAGATTTCTTTTTTCTGTGCGTCAACCGCAGTTTTAACAAGAGCAGTAGTTTTACCTGTGTCAGAATGACCTAAGAACATATTGATATGTCCAATAGCGGGACCAGGTAGTCCAACAGCGTCCAAGAAATCTGTACCCAAATCAAAGAATCTTTGGGGTTTGTATTTAGCTGATGTAGAGAATTTTTTCTTTACAGAGCTAAAGTCGTTTTGTTTTTTAATTGCCATAGTTGTATTTGTAAAACTCTTTCAAGTTTTCTAATTTGTCTTTTGCAGTTGATAGTTTTTCAACAAACTTATCCATTTCTTCCAAATGTTGAGGGTGTTCGCCAATACCCACAGGGTTTTCCATATAAACCATTAGGGTCGCTTCTGCCTCCAACATTTCACTCTCATACTTTTTTACGAGAGATTCATACATAACTTTTCTTATTTTCATTGTTCAAAATATAAAAAATGGTGCCGACATTGTCAGCACCATTCGGATTTTTTTTAGAAAGGTAATTCCTCGTCAACTTCACTGTTAGCTTGTGGGTCAACATATTTTGAACTTGTAGATGATGAACCACCGAATGATTCGGTCGTCTCCATATCGTTACTGTAAACGTATCCACCCTTGTCACTATCCCAACGTGGTACTTCACCACGTGCAATCGCTTCCAAGTACTCAACAGGTTTTTTAGAGTATACGTCCAACCAAGTCATTTCGTCTTCCAACCACTCTTTCTTGATTTTCTCATCTTCGTGTACGGGACAAGGGTCGTCATACATAATCGTTGATACTGTAGTGTATGCAGCTCCTTTGGGAGTTTTTTGTTTGGTCAATTCGATAACCAAGTCACGACCTTTTTCAGGGTCTGTGATGTCACCCTTGTTTCTCCAAATAGGGATAATTTTGTCAAGGATACCGTCTTGTTTGTAGTTGTGTTTAAAACGCCAAAACTTTACACCGTCTTCTTCACGGTCACGGTCAATAACTTTTACAATGTAAAATTTACGTGACTTGTATTGTTTTGCAAGTTCTTTGTCAGATTCTTTACCAGTAGCCATCAACTCTTCATAAACCTCATTCAAAGGTGAACGTTCGTTGTCATTTTTGCCTGGGTCGTAGAATTTTTGCCATTTACCACCCACCTGTACTTCGTGGTACCAAGCCTCTTTGAAAGGTGAACTACCGTCAGGTGTTGGAAGGATACGTACTCGACGTTGTCCTGAATTTGATTTGTCGTCCAAAAGAAGAGTGAAGTACTTCTTCATTCTTTCCTCTTGTGACATTCCTTTTTGTCCGTAATCTGGTGATTTGGACTGTTCATACTGTGCTAATACTGCGTCTAATGATGTCATAAAAAATTGTTGTTAGATGTTAATGTTTACAAATGTAGAAAAAAAATTCATAGGTTCAAAATAAAAAAAGGGTTGTATCTCTACAACCCAAAATATAAGTCAATAATCAAAAATGTCAAAAGTTAAAGTCATTATCTTCATCTCCATCAGGTAAGAAAGTTTTCTTGATTTCTGATGGGTTGACGTTCTCTACTTCATCTGATGTTAAAACATATTCGTGTTTTCCTGTCTTTTCAAATCTGTCTTTGTTGTCGTCAAAAAAGTCCGTCAGTTTTTGTGTGAAAGGTCCCGAATCCAAACTTCTGAGTTGAAGTTTTTCTTGAGGCGTCTTTTCTCTATACTTTTCAATCTTTGTTTCAATTGAGTTCAGTTTTTGTACTAAACCATCCATTTCAGACAACTTAGATTCTAAATTTTTTAGATAACCAAATAATTGGTCAAAGTACTGGTCTTGTTTAGTTTCAATTTTTTCAGAGGATTTAACTAAATCCGTTACGTCCAATTCTTCTGTTGAAGACTCCTCATTTTTACCCTCATCATCAATCTTTGTTACTTCATCGTCTGTAGTCACATCAATTTTTTCAGCGGGAGCATTTGCAGGAGCATCTGCCGGAGCTGGTGGTAAAGTTGCATCAGGTGCCGGTAAATCAGCTCCAGGTACTGCACCCAATGTTGGGTCGGGTGGTAAACCTGCTTCAGCTTGTTCCCTTATATAACGGTTGATGTTATGATGTCTGTTAATCTCTTTTAAGATTTTTTTATCTAAATTCATTTTATTATCCGTTTAATAAAGACTTTATTCCTTGTGGTGTTTCAACTCTTACTTTTCTGTTTACAGTTGTTTCGTGACCGGCTCTTTCGATAAGTCCATCTCTCTCTCTTACTACATAACAATCTCCTGTGTCTAAATCACACACTTGTTTTGTACCATCTCCGTTGTCTTTCTCAGACATTCTAACGTTTTTACCAAGGTACTGGTTTAACATATTATTCAAGTTCATAACCTTATAATTTACATATAAATATCAATATTATCCAAATAGTTGAATATATCTTAAGAACAACTTGGGGTTACGGTATTAATAAGACCTAAGTTGTTTGGATTTGGTGACGGGGTCGGTGGTGGAGTAAGTAATGTAACATTCGAATTGATTCCTGAATTGTTAGCCAAAACTTTAGCTTCTTTCAGAATAGCCTGAAGTTCTGTGTTAGAAGTGATATTATTATTTTTGTTGTATGGCCAATTCTGTAAGTAAAAAACTTCTATTGACCTGTTTTTAATATCATTAACTCTAAGTTGTAATCTATTTTTTGAAAACAAGAAATAATCTTCAATTGTTTCAAAATGGGCTATTGGGAATACAAAAGGTTCATTAGGACCTCTGAGTGTTAAGAAATCAACACAAGAGAATGTTTTCAACATATACGACCTCATTTCACCGTAGTTGTAATTCAAAGTTATTTTTCCGTAGTTGTTGTTGAAAGCATCAAAATTCTTTTTCTGAGAATTTCCTGAAGAAGCCCAACTTAAACAGAAGATAATAAACTGTAAATCTTCATCGTTTGGAACTACAAGTTTCAAATTATCAACAAAGTCTTTTACAGGTATTTGAGTCTTAGTACCTGTTGTACTAGTCCAACCATTTTCTTTGTAAGGTACCTCTAAGACTTTTGAGTCACAAGCATTTTGAGCAGCCTCTTTTGTGTTCGGATTGACACTTGTATTTGCGTTATTTTGTTGTGTGGTTCCACTTGTTGTGGATACATCATCTTTTCTATTAAGAACTGATTTTATTATGTTACCTGCAATATTTTGATTTATACTAGCCAGCAAATTGTCAGGATACGGATATGACAAGAAACTTTGTCTAATCCCTTTGAATCTAGTTTGAAACAGTCCAGGTGTTATTGTATGTGCAACCTCAGTTATCATATACGAACCATAAAACATTGGGACGTGTCTTAAGATAAAATACATTGTAGGTTGAAGCAAAGCATTACCTAAACACACAACATCACACTCATATGAACGGTTTTGGTAAACATTGTATAGAGATGTGTTTGGAGTTGTAGTATCTCTACCTCCAGCTTGATTTGCCATATCCTGAATAGTCGCGACACTTTCAGCAGTTGCTTTACCTGGAGTTTGGGAAACACTGAATGAATAAAATACGTTTTGACTTCTAATACCAATATCAACTGAAAATCCAACACACAAATTAGAAAACGCCCAGTCGGTTTTACTTTCCGTAATCACCTCACCTAACGGATTGTTGGGGTCTCTCAAATCAAATGAATCACTTCTGAAGAGAAAATTATTCTTTTCTTTGTTATCCATAGCAACGTAACTCGAAGGTCTGTCAACATAAAAACAAACTAACTTTGGACCAGACTTTCTGTAATCAACTGTTGCAAAGGTACCCCATAAATCATTCGCAAAACTTTGGGTGTTTTGGATGTTTGGTACAGCATTCGCGGTAGCGTCCTGAACGTTGTAGAAATTGACATATGCTGGTAAAGGCATAACTGTAAAGTGGTTTTCAGTTAGAATACCTGCCATATACGTGAATACACTCATATTGTAATTAAGTGTGTCTGGCTCAACAACTTTTTTCAACTGAAAGATATCAATCAAAATTTTGTCCCCAACATCTCTCGAAGCTCTGTCTAAAAATAACATATCCTCGAAAAGTGTTTTTCTTTTGTAATCATTTCCTGCAATCCACTTGTCATTCAAAGCCTTGAAAGCCTCATACAAGTCAACTTTAGATTGTTTGAAATTATACTTACTTTGAATAAGTCCTTCAGGTAGTTGAGTAATATTTGGTAAACCTTTTTGTGCTTGATTTATAGTCCCAACGAGTGTTTCATCCATAAATGCAAAATTACCAGATACATAATCTTGTAAATTTGTTGTAAATTGATTTACAGTCAAAGATGGGTTTTCAAATTTTTGGGTTATAAACTGTCTACAAATTTGACTAAGTTCCTTGGTAGAAGTTTCGTTTATATCGATATTTGACTCAGAAAAAAACTCTGTAAGATATTGTATAAAATTTGGGTCTGTTCCAAAACCGATTTCCAAAAGAATACTATTTGACTGTGCGGTCGAGGGAGCTGTTGTACCAAACGGACTGAAAGGTATTGGATTACTAACTTGATTAGTATTAGTCACATATCCAATGTATGAACTGACCGCTCTTCTGTTGTATTTTGTAGGGTTACCCACACGCAGTACTACGTCATATTCCATAATACTTTTGAACTGAGAGTTCATCAATCTGTATTGGTCATTAATTAAATTTGTAAAAAGCTCACCACCATTAGTATAACTTTTTGTTGGGCTAACCATCATCAACGACCTGAACATTTGTTGGAAGTTTCTAAACTTAACATCAATCTCATTGTAGGGTCCGCCTTGTGTGTTCAAGGCGTTGTTGATTGCGGGGTCTGTAGAATTTACGGAACTTGGTTCCAATTTGAAATTAGTCAAGGGTTGACTGAAATTAAGGAAATGTCTTTCCATTTCATCAAGTTCCTTTTTGTTAAATACTGATTGGATTTCCTCTATCTCAGTATAGTTTTGGGAACCAATCAATACGTTATTATATAATTGAAACGATGGTCTATCTCCTAAAACATAAATGTTTCCAACGTAATCTCTTGGGTTAGGTTTTCGTATTGCACTTGTATCGAAGTATCCGTAATTTGAAGTGTACCAAAACAACCTTACACTACCATTGTAAAGTGAGGTATTATTAGTTAACTCTTGCGTAAGATTACCAACGTTGTCGAAACATTTTTCTTCGACTTGATTAAAGTTTGTACCGAATGATGGGACCACAAAGTATAAACTTGATTTTGTAGAAGCAGTGTTACAAAGAATTGATTGTGTATTTGGTCTTTCAATATTCACAGGTACCACTACTGAGTAAGGTTTTACATTTGTAACTCTACTTTGTCCGTCTTTAACTGAAACATTATTAATATTTGAATCAGTTAAATTTTGTACCAAAAGCCCATTTGCAATTGCCTTATTTATTTCATCGTTACTGTACGTTGAAAACAAATCTTGACCATTATAAAAATAATTAAAATCACTTATCAACTTTGGATAAAATCCTGGTTGGATGTTAGTATTTTTTACGGCTCCAACCATATACTCATTTTGTAAAGTAATACTTCCAACCCCATTCAACACGTAAGTCTTGGAGGGGTCATTAGTAATTGGGTCATAGTTGTTTACAAAGTTAAAATCCGTCCAAATGGGGTTTAAAATATCATTACCTGTCTCCAAAAAAGTTTTATATCTATGCCAAATGGAACCTATTTTTAACACCCATACGTAAGGCATTTTATGAATCGCACCAAACTTTTTTAATCCCGCAAATATGTAATCACCCTGTACGTTTATTTTATTTAGATTTTTAAATCTTTCTCTAAGAGTTGCTAACGGAAGTGAATTTAAAAATAAGTAAGCCGAAGTTTTGTAGGGATATTGAATATTATTTTTTTCATTCTGAACACCATACAAGATAGAGTTTACAAAATACGGAGTGTTTAACATAGAAGTTGTTGTAACTTCTGTGATACTAGTCGGTGAGTTAGGAATATACCCAACTGTTGGCGCAAGGTCTTGTGGTCCAAGTATACCAACCGCAGTAGTTAAGGTTGTCAAATTTAATGTGGATGTGTTTAGATAACTAAAATTTGTTACAGGTCTAAGACTTGTGAAATCATTAACATCAGTAAAATTTGATATGATGTTTTTTGGTCTATAAATGTTGTAAGTGTTTGCCGTATTGTTAGCAACCGCAGGACTACCAGCAAAAATATAATTAGTTAAGTTTTCCGTGTTCCAATTATTGTTTGTGAATGGGTAAGTATCCTGAAACTGTATTGGGTTTGATTGATAACTTTTAAGATATGCCTCGAAATTTATAAGGGAAGTTTGTGGTATCGCAACATCTGTATTTGAAACTTTTGATGACAGAGAAGAGACATTTTCAACCGTAAATGGATTTTCTACTCTATTCGCTAAATAAGGGGTTATGTATCTATCTTGAATGAACTCACCCCAAAATAAACCTGTTCCGTTGTTTGAAAATACTCTTAAATCATTTTCGTAAGTCGTGGTGTTTGTTACTACAAGACTTTTTAGTTTCTGTGTCAAATATGGATTGTCATCACCCAATGAGAGAGATATATTTTGAGACTCAATCGTGTTGATAAGACCAATAACATTTGTTTCGGCTGTTGCACCTTGAGCTCTCGCTAAACCTGTATAAAAACTATAAATTAATTGTCTCTCATAAATTTCATATAAAAATTTAATTTCTTCTTTGTTGAGATATGCTAAACTTATAATTGGAAATTCCAAAGCATTTATGTTTACAATTTTTGTAATTGCAAGTGAATTATCTTCAGAGGGTTGGGTTACTGGTGGTTGATATTTTTGAGAAGTACCTTTGAGATATTCTTCAACAAATTCAACTTCAGGCCATTTGTCATAAAGGTACCCTTTCGTCAAGTTGACAAAATCAGGGTCTCCAGGATACATCAATTCAAACTTCGGTTTCTTTGGGTCGTCGTTTTGTTGAAAAACTTGTGGCCAAGGGTATATATTCGAAAGAGAATTATCAACAAAAGCTTGTGACGCATTTGCTGTAGTACCAACAAAATTTACATCATCAGAACTTTTCATAGATGAACTTTGATTCAAAACTACATCTCTTCTCACAGGGTCTTGTCTAACATCCCAAGCTTTGTAATGTACATCATCCAAAAGTCTTATAAATGCTTCAGTCGAGGCCATAATCACAGCCATTACATTCCTCACAGTGGGGGTAAACCCAATACCACTATCAGTTTGAGCAACTTTATTTGCTAATTCATTAGTAATACGAGTTCTTTCTGCATCCAACTTTTGGTTTAGTTGTCCCTCCATACTATTTAAAATTCCAACAAATCTGTTTGGTCCTTCAAATGTAAAGAAAGTAAAAAAGTCTTTGGATATTTCAAATCCCCCATCTGGTTTTCTAACCAATGTAATTCCAAAGTCTTGGAGAATACTATTACTAATGAAAGCTGCTAGTAATTCGGAATCAATAACACTATTGTTTGTTTGAACCCTGTAGGTTTTTTGCCAATCTATGTTTGCAAAATCTATATTGGTTGTTAGTGTGTTGAAGGTGATTGGATTTGGAATACTTAAGTTTTTACTCTTTGTCGTACCAAACGTTTCATTCTCAGCTAATCTTTTGTTGTAATTTATGACAATAGCATTTAACTCAGCAATAGCCGATGATTTAGCACCTGTATCTAAAGTCTTTTTAAAAATAAAAACTTCTTCACCACTTGTAAGATAATAGGGTCTACTAGCATCCAAAAACAAAGTGGACCAAGATTGAGATTGTCCGTAGACTTTTTTGTAATATTCTTCTAAAGTCTTTTTGTAACTTTCACCATCTGTAAGAACTTGGAAATCAACTTTTCTGTACGTGTTTTCAATATTCTGTTCAAACTGTTGTAATTTGTATCCTAACTCAGCTAACGTAAGTCTTGGGAAATTGGGGGCAATCAAACCTTTCGCCTCGTATTCAGAATACATTTCATTAATTTTCTGTCTACCTTTTTCATTTATTTTTTGTACTGAAAATGACAGATTTGTGTTTTCACTCTGTGGAATATTTGCACCTGCACTATTAGCAGAATTATCGTTTGCTGATTGGGGTGTTATTGGCGCTTGACTAACCTGAAATGTTCTTGCATACATATGTGGTAATGCAATTAAATGTCCAAGTTGAATCTCATTAAGAATATTATATTTGTAACCTTTGAATCTACAAGTAATTTGATAGTTTCCTGATTGGGAATTGAACCTCGATTCAAATGTCTCCAAGTTCAACTGATATCGAATTGCCTGTCCGTAGAATCCTTTCATAGTTAAATAAAAGGGTGGGTAAGGTAAATTAAAGAAAGCTGCGTACGGAGATTGGTCCCCCATTTCAAATAGAGCCTTTCCCTGAATATCTTCAAATTCAATAGTTACTTCAGGAATAAAAGACATATTGGTAATAGTTTGGATACTTGTAATACCCAAAAGACCGGCATCTATTGTTCTACCATATTGGTCAGTTGTACTTGTACCTCTAAATGCCTTTCTACCGTTTACTTCAACAATCTGTTCTTGTCTTTGATTTACACCTTTTTTTTCCGTAGCTCCCAAACCAGTTAATACATCATAATAACCGGTATTCATAAACTCATCATTGTTTGGTTTCAAGAAGTTTATCGCGGCTATCGAAATTGTTTCGATATCATCAACAGGTGTACCACCAACATTTAGTTTTGTTCTTGGAAGAAGAGCAACTTCCAAGTTGGCATACATAATTAGATTTTCGTGGTCAACTAATCTTTCCTCGATTACTGTTTGACCATTTGATGAACGAACTGTTTTGTTTGGGTCAACAACCACAATATTCTGATAGGAATTTTCTACAAGGATATCACCTTTGCCATCGGGTTGTAAAATAACGTTACCTGCCATAGTAGAAGAAATAAGTATCGATTGCGGATTTATAGTCTTGTAATGAAGTTATCAAAGGATATGGAACACTCAAAATTGCACCATCGTAAATGTTATTTTCAAGACCTCCATATTGGGGATTCGCCTGAAGTATTAACCATCCGAAGAACGGTGTACCATAATACTCCTGTGATACTTTATCTAATCTACTTCTTCCAACTTTATAAATGTAAGCTTTATCAGATGGTTTTGAAGGCAAACTAACATAAGGCACAACAGTTTGTTCTCCGTTAACTAAAAATTGGTTATATCTATTATAATACTGAAATGCCATTATAACATTTGAACTTTACCTGTTGTTATGTTTCCGTCGATTGAATTCCACGTCAACTTATCTGTGTTAGCATTTGTTTTTAGTCCCAAGTTTCTAACGTTGTCTATTTGATAGGGTTCAGGTTCGTTACCAGCATCTCCCTTACGAGTTACAATATAATCCATAACTCTTGTTTTTGTTAGAGGTTGAAATGGTCTATAAATAATATAATCTTTTAAAGTTGTATTTGTAGCCTGAGTTATTAATTCATCTCCCGCAGTGTTTTCATTGATGTAGACTTGTCTTACACTCATTCCCAAAGATTCTTGACGAGCAATCCAATATCCATCAAATTGGGTTGCAAAATCTATATTACCGTTACCGTGAAGTGTTGTATTATTTACAACGTTATCAATGATAGCTGCTTTGAATGTATCGTAAAGTTTTGCGTCCACAACATCTGTAGATAGAACGAAATATTGATACTTGTTGGATTGTTCATTCCAATATACAGAATCAGTTATTGTGTTATACGGAACACCAGATGGTTTCTCAGGGTTAATAATGTATCCTGTCTTTCCTGAGTTCAAAGTGACCTGTGTGCTCAAAGCTGTCATAAAATTTTTCAATGAAAGGGCTATTGATTGGATATCTACAACAAGTTCCTCTTTTGTATTCCCCACAAAATTTGCAGAGACCCCTGAGGTTCCTGAATAGTTATAAATTGTAACTTCACCAGTTGTATTTTGTAGACCATCTGTTCCCCAAGGTGTGTCAGGTGACTTAGCAGGTTTTATAGTTATTACATTAGCTCTATTCAGAGTTTGTAAGTAAGATTGTTGTGTGTTAACCAACTCTTGAATACTAGATGTGAGAGCATTTTGGAATGAACCTCTTTTATTGGTTACAAAATTCTTATAGTTGTCTTTAATTTGTCTAACAGCTTTTTGTGAGAAATTTTTTGATTCAATCCATTGAATAAATGTGTCATTTCCACTATTAATACTTTGAATATATCCCGCGAAAATATCATCAATTTGATTTTCAATTTCTACAGGTTTACCAAAAAGATTTGTTTCAGGGTTTCCTCCATCAACAACAAAACCACCATTTGTATAATTTCTATTGTAAGAAAGCATTTGTCTTACACCATTATTATACTGTCGTAAAACGTCTCTGTTTTTGTTTATTACAGTTTGAAAATATGTTTGTGTTTGGGTTACAAATGAATTCATAAAAGAACCATATTCAATGGTCCCTCTTTGTATTCCATCTGTTATAACACTAGTCAAAACTTTTCCTATAGTTTCATTGTTATTACTTGTCTGTGGATTTTCTACGTCAGAAACTGTTGGCGGATTTACTTCAAAACCTATGTTTTCAATAAATTGTTTGTCTAATACTTTGTAACTCAAATCAGTAGCATCTGACCTGTCATCATATATCTCTGTATTTGCATAGTAATTAAACGACAAAGCGTTTTGTAGTTTGTCTACGGCTGTTTTAAGTCCTTGACCCCCA
>Ga0222714_10001409_pt1 | contig 27152 bp, 19 predicted proteins | sample C33_3DmetaG_FD_165048 | JGI IMG/M metagenome (GOLD analysis project Ga0222714, IMG submission 165048) | Estuarine water microbial communities from San Francisco Bay, California, United States - C33_3D | ecosystem: Environmental > Aquatic > Marine > Unclassified | place: USA: California...
GTCGTCAACGTCGTCGTCGCTGGAGTGCGCTGTGTCGGTTGATTAGTGTGGCGCGCGCGCGTGGACGACGATGGGACGGTACGCGAAGGCGGCGATGGAGTCGATGACGCGATGTGTGACGAGGAAGATGACGATAGGAGAGGTGATGCGCGCGTGCGCGGTGCCGGTGGCGGAGGTGGCGGCGTATAGGGCGTTGAGGGATGTGGGGAGACGCGCGAACGACGCGGCGATGCGCGACGCGGAGACAATGTGCGAGGCTATCGCTGCGTGGGCGACGAGCGAAGGGCGTCAAGCGAGCGTGAATGAGATATTTAATGAGCTTGAGATAAAACTGAATGAGTTTGAGCGCACGCTCGAAGCGGGGTGGCGAGGTGAGGCGTTCGACGCGGAGGTTGCGAAAAAGGCTGACGATAGACTGGCTGATACGTTTCATTCGCTTGCGGGCTTGGAAGCGCGATCGCAGTCGCGTCAGTCTGTGATTGATGACATATGTTTCAACATAATCGACAAACTCTCGCCTGAGGAGAATTGGACGAGCGTGGTCCAACCGAGACTGTTGGCGCGCGCGTACGAAGTTTTGCTCGACCGCAGAGAAGTAAACGATGAGGAAGTTGAGCAAATGGTTGAGGCGCGGTTTCGTAAATGGGTTGATGAGTGGCGATTACACGCCGATGAAGTGCACGGCGAAACCGGTCGCGTGCTGACGACGGCTGATTTCAAGACGTATTTAAGATCATTTTTGCGGGTGAAGCTTCCTGCGTTCGCAAACGGCATTTACAAAGTTTCATTCAAGCGCCGCTTGCAAAAAGAAACTGAGGCAGAAGCGCTGTTCAATAGGGACACGCAACTCAATCAGGGCGCCTCAACGTCTTCAAAGTCCGCAAAGGCGACTGCGGCGCCCAAAGACGATGCGAAATTGCGCGGAGCGATCGCGGCGCTTCGATGCGCTGAATCGGCTTTAGACGCTCGCGCTCTTCTCACCACGGAATGGGTACGTAATGCGCTTGAAGACGCTCCAAAGTTTGCCTTACCAAAGCGCGGTAACAGCTCGAGTGAACTTATGGATGTTGGCGCACAAATGATGAAGGATTGGCAGCGCGAAGAGAGCGTACTTGTGCGATGGTCTACGTGTCCCAAGCGCGTCGGCGTCGATGCTTCGAAATCGAAAGCACAAGCTGGCTGGGAAAATTTAGACGATAGCTCATGGTGCGAAGAACGGCCTTCGACTGGACCGTTTCGCGTGCATTTCATGCGCGCATGTGGCGTCGTGGAGGCCGCTCTTTGTGAATGCAAAACGTGCGATTACCACAACGTGAACGACGGCGACAGACGCGAAGCTTGCGCCAAGGGTGCGGCTCGTATCATGCTCGTCGCCTCTCGCACTATGCGAAGTGGCGATGGTTTGGAGTTTTGTCACGAACTTTTCGGTGCTCCTCCAGAGTTTTCCGTAATCGCCGTCGATCCCGGAAGCACAAAGACGCTTTTAGCGTCCGCGTCGGCGCCGGCGCCCATCGTCGTCGAAATTTCTCCCGAACTCGTCGAGATAAAGTGCCTGGACATTTTCAAAATCTTCAAGCACTACTTTGCCGGAGAACGTGGCGAGACAGAGAATAGCGCGCACGACGACGGCGACATTAAACCTTGGGCCGCGCTCGCCCTCGTCACCACGCAAACGCTTCGCGTCGCCGACGACGGCGCGCTCAAGCTCATCAAGCAGCGCATCACCGTAGACAAATCCATCCCCCAGCCTGAACTCGACAGATTTTTTCCACTCACCGCGTCCTAGGCACATCTTGTACTATTAATAGACAGCCCAGCCCTCTGTACGCCCGACGCTCTACGCTCGCATACTTTACCAACCGTTGGCGCATATTCGGACATTCGACGTCCGGACGCTCCGCACTTTTCTCCGGAACTCCACGCGAGATCGTACTGCAGCGCGACGAACGCCATCAAGCGTCCAACACCGCGCACATAAAATCCAGAGACCTCGCGGCGACCCCTCGCGCGTCGTCGTCGCGCGCCGCCGCCGCACTCGACGACGGACGGCGATGGCGCTGTCGACGTCGGCGACGATGCCCGGACGTCCCGTGACGCTCGGCGACGTCTTCGCGCGGCGCATGGCGCATCGCGAGCGCCCGGAGGACGACGGCGCGAGAGAGGAGACGATGCCCGGGTCCGGCGTGCCGTCGGTTCCGGGCGCGGGCGCGGGCGCGGTGCGCGTGAGCGCCGCGATGCCGACGACGATCGGGGCGGTGATGATGGCGCGAGGGACGGATGGTGGCGCGCCGCGCGCACCGCACGGGTCAGGGGCGAAGGCGACGTCGGGGGAGAAGCGTCGAGCGTCGAGCGGCGGAGGGATCTCGACGCCAGCGACGCCGAGCGAACGGAGGAAATCAACGTCGACGCCGAGTAAGACGCGCACGACGCGGACTGGTGCGGTGAGTGCGCGAACGCGATTGGCGTTTAATGCGGTGCTTTCGATTGATGGGAAGAAATCGGCGCAGAAGGCGAAGGTGCGGTCGACGCCGTCGTCGGCGGTCAAGGTGAATTCTGGAAAGAATTCTCTGGGAAAGGCGCGGCGCGGAGTCACGGGCGCGCGCGAACCGGTGAAGAAAAACGTAGACAAAACCATGTGGCATGTTGGTCAGAAGCGGCCGACGACGACGGCGGGGCGATTGGCGCTAAAGATCGAGTTGCAGAAGAGAGTCAACGCGCGAATTGAGCAAGAGGCGCGACGCGACGCGCTCCAGATCGGGGTCAATCCAACGTCGACGATTTCCAAGCCGAAGAAGAAGCTGTTAGCGCCAAGCGGGGAGTTGGCGTCGGTTGAAAATACGCCTCGTAGAGATGGCACGAGACCGATGATAGTGAAGCCGGATGAGGCGCGCGCTGGACCGTCGGGTCGAGCCGCCGCGGAACCAGAGGGCGAGCGCGTGTCCTTACCTAGGGAGAGCAGAAGACACGCGACGGCGTTTGAGGACAACCCTCGCTACAGCCCATCCACGATTCGCGTCAAGTTGCCATCGTTGATCGACGAGCCCGCGCCCGAGGAATGGCTGAGTCAACAGCGTTTGTTGGAGTTGTGTCGGGTAGGGGCGTTTATCGACGTGCGCGTCTCTTCGTTGACGAGCGCTACGCTTCACGCGGTTAAGAACGCCGTTCGCAAGGATGTGCGCACGATGAAAGGTAGGTTTGACACACCGTTTATTCGTGTGCAAGTGATCGAGCACTACGAAGATACGAGTGGTTGGGTCGTCACCACGGTGCGCGTTTTACCAGAAATCCTCCGACACTATCGATTGGCGCTGACGCCGACGAGCGGCAAAGGCTTGGTGCAGCTCGTGTTTAATCTGTGCGAAGAAGCCGCGTATGGATGCTTGCGCTTGTTCAAGCTTAAACCGAACGTTGATAAGAAGAAGAAGCGCACGCGTGATGGAGGTACTGCGTCGCCGTCGACTTTGGATTCAGAACTCGTGGTGCGCCAGCCCGGAACGCCGCCTCGACCGCGCGTGGCGTCTCAGGCTCGGAAGAAACTTAAACCCGCTGGCTCGTCTGATCCAGATACGCAAACTCCACCAGATGCTGTACCAGAAAATCAGACAAATTATGGTTTGCCACAATCTGTACGCAAGGACAATCCCACGCCGTCGAGCACGAATGGCGGCTTGGCTGAGGATGGTTCGCCGACTGAATCGCCGACGGGCACTACGTCGTCGCACGGCGCAACTTTGGACGATATCGACGATGACCATTCCATGGGGGATGTGCTAAAAATTTCAGACAGCTTCATGCCATCACAAGTTCGTACGATTACCGGGGATGGTGTGGAGTTACCACCGATGACCTACGCGCAGCAGCAAGCGTTGTTGGAAAAACGTCACCAACGTCAGCAACTACAACAACAGCTGCAACAGCGACAGGATGCATTGCGTCAGCAACAAGTAGCAGATGATCACTTGATGTCACCAGTTCCCGAAGTGCTCTACAACAACGTTGCTGATTATTACTCACGTTTGATGCCTCGCTCACATTCAGGCGTCGCCGAAGGCGACGTGATACCGGCGGATCGCGCGCGTCTCGAGGGCATGTTCCTCAACGACACGTACTCACCTCGTCCAACGTCCGCGTTGCCGTCGATTCCTCAACTCCAGCAACATCACCGCCACCATCAGCAGCAACACCATCATCAACAGCAGCAACAGCAGCAACAGCAGCAACACCATCATCAACAGCAGCAACAGCAGCAACACCATCAGCAGCAGCAGATGGCGCAACAACAGTTGTTGGCGCGGCAGCAAATGCCGCCGCCCGTGAGCATACCGGTGCAGCGCATCTCCAACCCGGTGGTTTACTACCTGCCGGTACCAATCTCGCCACAGTCTGCGCCGGGTACCGTTACGCATGCAGTGCTGGGTGGAATGCGTGTGCGCGTCATTGTAGAATCTGTCGATCAACCTCAGTCACCGATCGTTCCTGGTCGAGCTGCCGAGCCGGCGCAACATTACCGACAGGTGCGCGAACCGGACACAGCCTCACTCGCTCGTGCGAGACCGTCGAAGCCGAGCTCGGGGAATCGTAAAACGGCTCGACGACGACAGGAAGATGATGACGATATGGTTGCGGCAAACCTGTTGATGTTGAAGACGTCAATGCCAGCGAAAAAGTCTTCAAAGAGCAAGTCATCGAAACCGTCAACATCGAAACCTCCGAAAAAGATGGCCAATCTTTCCATGTTTTAACTGTACGGGAGATGGTCAAATGTAACAACACTGATGCATACCGCAGTCATAATTCTTGTAACCGATTTTCACATTAAAAATAAATTGTCATTACAGTAAGTAACTTCTACGCGCGCCGCACTCAAGCACTCGTCAGAGACGCCGCGGATGCATTTCTACCTTCTTTCGTATTGTGAAGCTGTTGCTCCCACATATCCCGATACAACCCATTTTGTTTATCATGCAAGGTAACGTGATCGCCGCGCTCGACGATTTCGCCTTCCTTCAACACGATAATTTGGTCGCTATCCATTATCGTACTCAAGCGGTGTGCGATGACCAAGTTGGTTCGCCCTTGAGCTGCGTAATTGATAGCGATCATGATTTGCTTTTCGGTGTGAGTATCTAAACTTGAAGTTGCCTCGTCATAGACCATGATCGGCGGGTTCTTTAAGAGCGCACGCGCGATGGCCACCCGCTGCTTCTCACCGCCGCTCAAGCGCAATCCGCGCTCACCGACGAGAGTGTCGTAGCCTTGTGGTTGTGTTTCGATAAATTTGGCAAACTGTGCGTGCTCCGCAGCCTTTGCAACTTCCTCGCGCGAAGCAGTCTCTCCAGAACCCAACTTACCAAAGCCTATATTGTACTCGATGGTGTCGTTGAACAACACGCAGTCTTGCGGAACAATGCCAATGTGCAATCGCACGCTTCGCTGCGTGCACTGCTTGACGTCTTGCCCAGCGATACGAATAGTTCCGCTTTGTATGTCGTACAGCCGATAGATGAGTTTGCTAATAGTACTCTTACCCGCCCCAGATCTACCAACAAGGGCAACCTTTGTGCCCGGGTCAACCGTAAAGGATACGCGGTTGAGAATGAGCCGCTCCTTTGGATTATACGCGAAAGTCACCTTGTCAAACTCCAAACTTGCGTCTGCCGCTGACTTAAGTACTAACTCTTTAGCGTCCGGGGAGTCTTCCACTTCTTTGTTCTCGCTCAAGAGCTTGAACATTTGCTCGACATCAACCATGCACTGCTTAATCATTCTATAGTACGTACCGAGAAAGTTCAGTGGCACGTAGAGCTGTAAAATGTAAGTGTTCACGAGCACGAAATCACCAACTGTCATTTGACCATTCACCACACGTTTTGCAGCCAAAGCTAAGGATGCAGTGATACCGACTGTGATGATTAAGGCTTGACCGAGGTTTAAGCCTGCGAGAGACTGCGTCGTCTGCAAAGTCGCCTTTTGTGTGCGCCTCAAGGCCGAGTCATACGTCTCTGCGATGTGCGGTTCGGCGCAAAACAGTTTAATTGTCTCAAAGTTCAACAGGGAATCAGTCGCTTTTTGGTTGAATGCATCGTCAGCTTCAACCATGTTGCGTCTAAATTTGTTTCGCCACTCAGTAAACGGCACCGTAAAGCCAATGTACGCGAAAATTACGCCAGCCGTAATCACGGCAAAGTACCATTCGTACTGCGAAAACAAATACACACACACCAGGCCAACCTCTAAAAAGATTGGTGCGATTTGGAATGAAATGTACCGTAACAAATTAGCAAACGATTCCGAACCGCGCGCGCACGCCCGAATAACCGCCCCCGTCTTTCTATTGATGTGGAACCGCAAGCTCAAATCCATGACGTGCGTGAACACTCGCAACGAAATCCCGCGACTCGCATGTGCGGCCACGTACGCAAAGCAGTTATCCTTCAGTTCCGCAAACAAGTTCCCTCCAAATCTCAACGCCCCGTAAATCAAAATAGGCTGCAAGTACCCATCCTCTCCCGCGGCAATCTTGTCCACCGCCGCCTTCAACGCAATCGGCGACGCCACGTTCGACACCTTGGACGCCAACAAAAACATCACCGACGCCGCCATCATCACCCGCAGCATCGGCTTACCTTTCGGCCACAAGTACGGCAACAACTCGTACATTTCGTGCTTGTGAAGCTTCCAAAACGAAGCCTTCTTCGCCTTGGCTTCCTCCTTCGCCAGCGCCTTGGCGCTCTTGGCATCAATCGTCACCGTCACCGCATCATCGCCTTTCGTCGTCGTCGTCGTCGTCGCCGCCGTCGCCGCAACCGTCGACGTCGCCACCGCCGCGACGGACGTCATGATGATTCGTTCGCGTCACCCCGACGACGACGACGCGTTTATCCGCGCACAGCTCTCGCTCGCTCTCGCTCTCCCTCGAGCGCGCGCGCGGGCTCCCGTCGTCCAGCGCCCGACGCGCGTCACCCCCGTACTCGTCCGCGTGCGTGCGTCCGCGCGTGCGTGCGTCGAGACGAAACCTTCGCGTCACGCAATGCCGAAGACGACGCGCGCGCACACGCGGTGACGTCGTCGCTTTTTCACGCGCATTTGCCTTCGCATTCGCGCGTCAATCGTACGCGCATCGCACGGCGCACGCGATGAAACGCGACGCGGACGCGTCGAGCGGCGCGCGACCGACGTCGTCAAAGTCGGCGAACGCGCGTTCGGTGCACGCGACGACGACAAAGGTGCGCAAGTCGAGCGGCGCGGCGGCGGCGGACGATGGGTTCGACGTGGATGACTTGTTCAAGGGTGCGAAAGCGCGATCGACAAAGCCTGTGAAGGCGAGCGTGAAGGCGGAGAAGGCGCCAGCGATTCGCGTGCTACTTCCTGGGCAGAAGAAGCCAAAGCAGAAGCGCACGACGGCGGAGTTTACGCCCGTGGACAAGCCGAGGCGATTCGAGGATGGGTTGCCCGTGTACAAGTCGTACGGGGATTTTAGCGATATGAAAGCCGGGCAGGTGATTGAAGATAACGGTGGTGCGTGTCCGTTTGATTGCAATTGCTGCTTCTAGAATCGGTAGACGCGTGAGATGGTGAGACGCGGTGGGCGTTTTACGGATTCGTTCGGCGCAAAACTTGTATTACAAACGACGATGTATTATCAATCCGACGACTTTTGGTTTTCCTTCCACACGACGTAGAGCGTGCTTGGGATGATGATTAATGCCCCGAGTAACGTGCTCGAGGCGGGAATTTCACCAAAGAGCAAGAACCCTACGGTGGCGGAAAACATGAGTTCGGTGTATCGAAACGGCGCCAACGCGCTCGCGTCCACCATGCTGAACGATTTAAGCAAACAGTACAACAACCCGTTCGCGCCGGCGCCGAGAAGCGCCAACAATCCGTATTGCGACATTGTAGGCGCGACCCAGGACGTGAGTGCTGGGTATGCGGTGATGCACGTGGTGAAAAAGGCGGTGTAGAAAATCATCGCCCAAAAGCTCTCTTTGCCGACAAACACCTTGTTGAGGACATCGAGCGAGGCGAACATCGTCGCCGAAAGCAAGACCACGAGCCACATTGGGTTGAACACTTGACCTCCTGGTTGCATGACGACCATGACACCGAGAAACCCAACAAGCGTACCGATCCAACGCGTCGCGTCTACGGCTTCGTTGAGAAACACGCGCGCGAGCACCAAGGTAAACAGCGGAATGGTAAAATTAAGCGTCGTCACCACCGCAATCGGCGCTATGGTCAAACCCTTGACGTATAAAAATATACCACCCGCGAGGAGCGCCGAACGTGCGATGTGTAACGGCACGCGATCGGTTTGCCACGATTCCTTGCCCCCGGCGACCATCACCGGCACCATCGTCAGCGTCGCGAATAAAAACCTCAAAAAAACAACTTGCGCCACGCCCAGATTCGCCCCTGTAAACTTCATGATGACATCATTCCCGACACCAATCAATTGATGCGCGAAGAACCACGCGATGCCGGTCAAGAACACGCTCGGAGGCGCGGCGGCCGCGTCGCTCGCTCGCGCCGTCGCCGGCGTCGCGCGCGTCGCGACGGCTCGCCTCGCACCCCCGCACGCACACCGCGCCCGTCCGCACCGCGCACACCCACCGCGCGCACCCACCGCACGTCCGCACGTCACCGCGCGCGCATCGCGCGCGCGCGCGCACGCACACGAGCTCGAACACGCGTGTCCAAGCGTTGGGGTTGTCGCATGCGCCTTAACCGCCACCATCAATGCCGCCCTCGTGCGCGCGTGTACGCGTCGTTTGGTCGTCGATCGCGCGCGAATCGCGCGCGAGGCGACGAAACATCCATCGCTCCGCGCACCGCGCGCGAGTGCGTCCGCGTGCATGTCGCCGCGCGTGGATTTATGGCGCCGAAACGCGCGAAAAGTGCACTTTTTTTGGACTCGACGTCACATTGCGACGCATGATTCCCGCGTTATCCACGACGTTCGCGCGCGCGCCGGCGAGCGCGCGCCGGCGGCGAGCGCGCTCGGCGCCGCAAACGACGTGCGTGGATCCGTCGAATCGCGCTGGGACGCCGAATTATCGCGGGATCGTCCCCGGGATGGGTCCCGGCGCGCGCGAGTGGGTGCAGATTCACGCGGAATTGAAGCGCGGGTACAAGATGAAAACGGTCTCGAGCGTTGAGGCGATTAAGCTGACGGCGAATGGGAAAGGGGTATTGCTTGACGTGAGGTTTGCGCCGGATTACGCGCAGTGGGCGATTCCTGGGAGCATGAGCGTGCCGTACGTTGAGGGCGGGTTTCTCGCGTCGGCGTTGCGTTTGCCTGGGTTTAAAAAGGTGAATCCGCGCTTCGTAGACGACGTCGAACGCGTGATTCCGGACAAGCGCACGAAGATTGTATTGATGGATATATGGGGTGGGAGTTTAGAAGCCGATCCGCCGACAAATAAGTCGTTTACCGATCCCACGAAGGGGGCGGGGTCGTTGCCGGCGGCGTTTGAGCTTTACCAAGCCGGGTACAAAAATTTATACCACATGCGAGGCGGGGTAAATCAGTACTACGAGGATTGCGAAACTATTAAGAGCTTGCCCGAGCCCGATCCAAAGACCTGGCCGGGGAACAAAGAGTTCTTTGGCTATCGTCAGTTCAACGGGAAGGACCGCGCGCGAGGACAGCGAGACGATTAAAAGTCCCGACGCGGGCGGCCGCTCAATCATCATCGTCACCTCTAGAACAAACCACAGCGCTGTAAATATTTGCACACATAGAATAATCTATTACATGACCGCCACATCCTCACACCACGCGTTGTTAGTTGTGTGCAAAGTCACGTTAACTCTCAGTCAGTCGGTTGACCGTCCCACACATCTTGGCTTTCGCGACCGTGTAACCACATCGTCGACGACGCGAGAGCCACCATGCCGACTGCCGATCCAGAACAACGTAAACCAGTCATCAAGGCGGCAGACATGAGCGAGGTGCGCGCGTCTCGTGCCGTGGCGACGACGATTCCTGCGCGCGTTGACGCGTACTTTGGTTGACTCCCACCGTTGCGCTTGCGCGTTGGTTTTCGCGCGACGCGACGCCACAACGCACTGACGCTGACGTACGTGACACGCGATATGTATAGGAGCTTCAAGCCGACGCCGTGAGCTGCGCGCTCGAGGTACGCGCGAGATTGAAACGACGACGCTCTCGGTCGCAGACGCTCTCGGTCAACGCAACCGCAACCGAAGACTCACTCGGATGTTTGCTTTCGCTTCGACGCAGGCGCTCGATAAGTACAACGTTGAAAAAGACATCGCGGCGTACTTGAAGAAGGAGTTCGATAGAAAGCACGGCTCGACGTGGCACGCGATTGTCGGGCGCAATTTTGGGAGCTACGTCACGCACGAGTCTGGATACTTCATCTACTTTTATGTCGGTCAGGTAAAATAATGTTTCGTTGGTTATTTCACGCTCGGGTATTCATCATTTTTTGTGCTTCAAAATCATAGGTGGCATTACTGCTTTTCAAGGCTGGTTAAGTGCGCGCTTGGCGGCGACGTCAACGAGCGAACACAATTTGTACAACTTTGCGCCGAAAATACAACTAGCAACTAGCGCGCGCCCATGCAACGAGAAAGAAACAAATCACATGATGATTACATACAGACAACATCAAAACTTTCGCTATAGAACGAATTTACGTCTACAGTGGCGAGTACCATCCGTATCGGTGTTTCTGACGTACTCGTACTCGCCGTGCTTGCTATCGAATGTGCCTTTTTGCACGCTCATTAATCGCAGCGTAAAACGTGGGCCGAGTTCTTGCAACCGCGCTTGAATCATCGTACTGATCGGTGGCGGTTTGTCGTCCTCTTTTTCTGAAGCGCTGCCGCTATCGCTGTCGCTATCACTGTCATCATCTTCATCGTCTTCGTCGCTATCGGTGGCTTTCTTTGAAGACTTCTTTTTGCTCCCCTTCTTGCCTCTCCCGCCTTCTTTGATGGATTGCTTGACGTGCTCGGGTACCTCTGCGCTGGCTAAATGTCCCGCGTGTGGCAATCTCCGTCCTTTCTTTTCCTCAAAAACATATCTGTGATGGCGAAAGAAAATAAAATCGCGCTGATTGTGGAACGTCACCACGCGTCGACCTTTGAACTCTGGCTTTTGAGGAAACACCGAGGCAAACATGCGGCCGACGCGGTGCCCGAGGCGCGTGTTGAAATTGTTCAAAATCAACTCGGGATAATGACTCGTCGCCCGACCGTGGTTTTTTATCTCCTTGGAGAGTACCAACGATGACAGCTTGTACAAGCACGTCGGACCTTCGGGGAGATGGATGTGCAACATGCCGTTCACGCGCGCGCCTTTGCTAAATTTCTTATTCTCGTTAAACACAAGAATATCCGTGAACCCCCGCGCGGTGCCGTGCTTGACTATTTCCTTGACGTGATACGTTCGACGCGCATAGTAATACGCATTCGGAATCACGGTGAATAGATTTTCCAAAAACTTGAACATGTCCCCGCTCGGATTTCTTGACGTCGTGACTATGATCTTCGGCGACGTCGCCTGACTAAAGTAACTTGCAAACTCATCCTCCGCATCTTGCTCGATCAAATCCGCATCATTCGTATCTTCAATATACGTCTCATCTTTCACTCGCGTGTTTTCAATCGTCTTCGGTATCTGTCTCGGCTCTGGCGTCTCGCCCGCCTCGATGGCTTCCGCTTCCGCTTTTTGTCTCGTCTCTCTGCGCTTCTTCTTCGCCACCGCGCGCTCGTGTTTCAACTTTCCGTACAACTCAGAACGACGCTGTTTGTTTCTGATCCCAGACGTCAGAGAGCCGACGGTTTCCGTGCCCGGATCGTCCCTGCGTGCGCGCGAAACGTACGTGTCAGTCCCAGTGGCGGCTGCGGGCGGCGCGGGCGGCGCCTCAGCCCTCGCGTCGACGCCGCGTGCGCTCGCGTCGACGACGGATGGGCGCGATGCGAGCACACGTACCCATCGAACCGTCGACCTCGCTTTTTTGTGGCGGCAACCTTGCCCATGGCGCGCGCGCGTGCGTGTGAGTGTGGAGCTGAGGCGCGCGCGAGGTTGGCGTACGGCGGTGGCGACTTGCGAATGCATAGTTTACAAAGATTACAAGGCGTCGATATCGGATGCGGGCGAGACGAGAAGTTTATCGTCATCAGTGTTGGTGTCGATGTTGGCGGTGTGCCGGGAGGCGCGGGCGCGCACGACTTCTGCGTTCCAGTCGATGTTGAAGACGACGACGCACATCGCGGCGGCGTGCGTTGCGGTGCCAATCGTGCCACCGATGGCTAAGCCCATGGCACCGAGAGATGTTTTGAAGGCAAGCACCAGAGCGGCGGGTACACCGACGACGTAATAGGCAAAGACGACGATTGGCGCCGCCGCGGACTGGCGTCCACATCCGCGAAGGACTGACGTCGAAACGCAGCACAGCGCGTCAAACGCTACGTAAAACGCGAGCGGCACCATCAATTTGGACAACAAATTAGTCACATCCGTATCTTTTGTAAACAGCGCACCCCATGAGCCACGTGATAAGTACACGAGGGCACTGACGACGATTTCGACGACGATGATGAGACGCAGAGCGACGTACGCCGCAAACTTGGCGCGTACGGCGTCGCCGCTCCCCAACTCGTGACTCACACGCGTCACCGCAGAGACGCCGAAACCAACGGCAATCATAAACGCAAATGCATTTGTGACTTGATAGATTGACATGGCGGCAACCGCAGCGTCGGGTTGGGGCAAATACCCGGCGAACAAAATGAGTAGCTCGGACGCCCACCATTCGCTCATAAGCAAAATCCCCGGCAGACCAAGAGCCAAGAACTCCTTCGTTTTCCCACCGTTGAAAACGTCACGCATCCAATCGGACGGAACATGCGCGCACGCATCACGCTTCTTCGCCAACGTTTCATCGCTTTCTCGAAACCATCTGCGCCAAACGGTAATGTACGTTAAATTTACCAAGAGCACAAATGTTGTACTCATCGATGTCGCCAGCGCCGCCCCGACCGATCCCAATTGACAGACGTAAATCAGAAAATAATTCATTGGCGCGTGCGCAATCGTCGCGAGCACGCCACCGATCGCTTGTGGTCGCGTTACCGCCTGACTTTGCAAAAAAGCTTGCACCGACGCGTTCGCGCTGTACGCAAACAGCCCAGGAGTTAAACCTTTGACATACACCGCCGCCGCGTGCGCAATGCCTGGCGGTTGTCCCAACGCCACTAAAATCCCTTCCGTCGCATTCCACCACACCACGCTAATGACCGCGCTCACGACGCATAAAATCGCGCACGCGCGTCTCGCCGTCGCGCCCACGCCCTCGTACTCCCCGCGTCCAAAACTCCGCCCCGCGAGCGTATTCACCGCGCTCGCCATGCCCACAATCAACGACAGGCCCGTGACGTTGGCCAGCGTGCTCGCCAGCGCCGCGCCCGCGAGATCGAACGCACCGCGAGAAGATAAATGCCCCACGAATGCGATGCCAATCAAGTCGCGCGCGCGGTTCGAGAGCATGCTCACGCTCACGGGCGCCGCGATCGACGCCTGGTGCGCGACTTCTGCGCGCGACGACGACGCCTCCATCGCCTGCGACGCGAGCAAGCGCTCGCGGTCGACGTCGACGCCGTCCATGGCTCGAGATTAGTGCCGCCGCCGTGCGCGCGAGTGACGTCACAGCGATGCGCGCGACGACGTCGACGTCGACGACGACGGCGCACGGGACGTCGCGGCGCGCGAGAACGAGCGCGGACGCACCGTCGTCGACGACGGCAGCGCGCGCGACGCGTTCGAGCGGTTCGCACGCGACGACGACCGCGGCGGCATCGATGGTCAACGCGACGGCGCCTTCATCGACGATGAAGATTCCACCCGTCGGTCTGGGGACGTGGAAAGCGAGGCCGAATGAGGTGCGCGAGGCGGTGACGGCGGCGATTGCGTGCGGGTACACGCACGTGGATTGCGCGGCGGCGTATGCGAACGAGTGGGAGGTTGGAGAGGCGCTCGCGGCGTGCGCGAGCCGACGGGACGAGCTCTTCGTGACGAGCAAGTTGTGGAACGATCGTCGACGGCCGAAAGACGTGCGAGAGGCGTTGGAAACGACGTTGAATGATTTACAGCTCGAGTATGTGGATTTGTATTTGATTCATTGGCCGGTGTGTTGGCGACGGGGGACGGTGCTGCAACCGGATGCCGAGGCGTCGATACGCGAGTGTTGGCTCGAACTCGAGCGTTGCGTGAGAGATGGGCTCGTGAAACACATCGGGGTGAGTAATTTCAACGAGAAGCAACTTGCGGCGCTGCTTGATGATGATGGAATCACGATCAAGCCGGCGTGTAATCAAATCGAAACGCACCCGTTGTGGAGCAACGACGCGTTGGTCAAATACACGCAGTCGAGAGGCGTGACGGTGACTGCGTATTCGCCCTTGGCGCAAGGCGGTGAACTTTTTGAGCACCCAACGTTGAAGCGACTCGCTGAAAAGCACGGTGTTACGCCCGCGCAGGTGGTGTTGCGATGGAATGTTCAACGCGGCGTGGTCGTCATTCCGAAATCGACATCCGCGGCTCGTATCGCGAGTAATGCTGATTTGTTTAGCTTTGAGCTCAGCGACGAGGATGTGGAAGATATGAAAGTCTTAGACGTAGGCAAGTCGTGCGCGACGGCACCGTGGAGTGAGTTCGCGCCGGTGGCGTCACGTAACCGTTGGTTGCGTCCTCTAGGCAGGACGTTATCCTGGCCAGTCTTTAAATTCATAGCCATGGATGTGCAAAAAATGGGTCGTTCTGGTTTTCTGACCCTTAGAGCCCCGTGGCGTTAGTCGTCGCCTTCTCGCGCGCAGTTGTTGCTACAAACGTGTAAGATATTTTACAAATGATTACTATCGATATCGCTGTCGGCTACGGCGTCTTCAATAAGACTTTTCCAGAAAATGGACACACGTACCCTTGTCCCGGTCGGACTGCGGGAAGCGGTGGCGGCGCGATATTCGCGTCAAACGTTCTATCGTTCTCGTTGCCACTCTTCGGCGGACGAGGTGGCCTAAAGGCGCGCGGCGTTTCAGCGTCGTCCTCCTCCTCGTCGTCGTCCTCGCGTAAACGTAAAGGCGGCGTTCTCTCAGACGCTGAAAACGGAGACAGCTCGCACGCGATATCATCATCGCCATCATCGTATGCAAACGCGATGAGTCTCTCCTTCGTCGGCGTCGTTCGCTCGTTCTTCTTCGAAGACGTTTCGAGCGCCTCCACTCGCGCCCGCAACGTCGCTATTTCCTCCTCCAGCGCCTCTCTCGTCCGCGCATGTCGCGCCGTGACTTCGCGCAATAGTCTTTTATATCCTTCACGCAAACCATCGACGGTCGCCGCGCCATCGAGCGCATTTTCCGGCGTCAACGTCCTCGTCGTCCTCGTCGTCGTCGGTTGCGCCGCGCGCGCCGCGCGTCGCGCCTTCGCCCGCTCGAGACACACCGTCACCGCCTCCGCTAACTGCGCCCTCGTCGCGCGCGCATCGCGCTCTTCGGTCGATGGACACTCCATCGTCATCCACGTCGACGTCGACGTCGACGTCGCCGCGCGCGCGCGCCGATGCGCGTCACCAGCTCGTTGGAGCGCCACTAATCCAAGATGATTCCCTCGCGCGTCGCCGTCGTCGTCCGCGCTCGCGCCGCTCGATCCACCGTGTGCAATCGCACGCATCCGCACCGCGCGGTCGCGCCAAAACGCAGCGGCGGCGTCGCTGTCGCCGTCACCGGCGCGCGTCATGATGGCTCCACGGCGCACACTGAAGCGTCAGTCGCTCGCACGCTGTTCCTTTCTCCCCCGCTCTATCGCCGACGATGGCGACGACGGGCGAGGACGACGCGCGAGACGCTCCGTGTAGTACCACCAAGCGCGGGCGCATCGTGCTCTTCGGGGATTCGCTCACGCAGCGCGCGTTTGAAGCGCCGAATGGCTGGGGCGCATCGCTCGCGAATGCATTCACGCGCACTGCGGATACGTTTAACCGCGGCTACGGCGGGTATAACTCGCGCTGGTGCTTGCGCATCGCCCCACGTGTGTTTTCGACGCTCGGTGACGCGTACGAGGGGACGTTTCTGGTGACGATTATGCTCGGGACGAATGACGCGACGACGATGTGGGACGCCGACGCGCAGACGCGGAATCGCGTGCACGTGCCCGTAGAGGAGTATCGCGCGAATTTGAGGGAGATTATAGCTCTAGCGCTGGATGTTGCGATGCATGTGGTTGTCATGACACCGCCGGTGGTGGATCACGAGCAGCGCGCGGTGACGCAGCAGGAGCGATACGACGACGCGTGGCTCGGGAGCGTTTGGGAGGATGAACGGTTGAGAATCGGTGAGTACGCGCAAGCAGCGCGTGATGTCGTGCACGAGCTCGCGAAAGAGTACAACAATAACGCTGAATTGACGAGTGAGATTGGGAAAAGGTTGGTTTTGGCGGACGTGCACGAAGCTACGAAGGAAGCAAAGAGTCGCGGCGAGGATATTTTTTGTGACGGCGTGCATTTCAACGGGGCTGGGCAAACGCTGGTATTTAACACGCTCATGCGTGAAGTGCGCGAGATGAAATTTGTGCAATACTTTGAAGAGGTGCCAGATTACCCATACGGCCATGATGTGCGAACCCCTAAAGATAGCAGCGTCGTGGAGGAAACGATTTTCACAGCGCACGAAGAGTTCAGACGCTCCTCCACCGCCGCGTTCCGCACAACATTTCGAAATAAGGCTGGCGGAAACCTTAGCTAGATAGTGAATTAGGTCGTACATTCTTTTCTAATACAATCTTTTGTACTTCAGTCAAAGCGGCTCGTCTCTGCTCATACTGATAGATTCATTCATGGACGCGTTGATTACGTCGCTGAAATTTGGTCTCATGGTTTCTGTCGAGCTCATTGATGCACTAATGGTGCTGCTCACATCGCTCACCTCTGGAACTTCGACTTGCGGTGTTGCGCCAACTCTAGGCGCGCGCTCAAGCACTTGCTTCGGCGCTCGATCAACACGCTTGATTTTTTTGGTTGCCAAAGTCGCCACATTGACACGTTTGTCTCTACGTTTCATGCTCAATAATGTCGACTCCATCAAGGCTTCATGCAAACCTTCAGTTGCAGACACCTTCATGAGCTTACCTTTACCGGGTGAGTGCGCCTGGTGGTTGTCCGCAACCTTACGCGACGCTGGAGTACGGTAATACCTTCCATCGGCGCCCATTTCCCACGCTAACACTTGATCCGCGAGACACGCGTCTAGCATTTCTTGCAGTTCAGTTTGAATTTTTGGCTCATAGATTCGAGCAATGACCTCAACCCGTCTAAGTAAGTTACGTCTCATCAAATCCGCAGATCCCATGTAGAACTCGGGTGAACCACCATTCTCAAAGCGGAATACGCGGTGGTGTTCAAGGAACCGACCTATGATTGAAACTATGCGAATGTTCTCAGAGACGTTCGGGATCCCTGGACGCACGCGGCATATTCCTCGAACAATCAGGTGAATTTTTACACCGGCTTGCGAAGCGCGGTACAGTGCGGCGGTGATAGTAGGATCATCCAAGCCGTTCATCTTCATGATGATGCTCGCCGGTTTGCCTTCAAGTGCGTTTTGCGCTTCGCGTTCAATCATTTCCACAAATTCAGCCTGCATGCGAAGTGGTGCGACGATGAGCTTGCTAAAGCGTTCTTGGTAGTGATGTCCCATGAGGAACTTGAACAAGTTGACCACGTCGTTACCCATCTCTTCGTCGCACGAAAACAAGCCAAAATCGGTATAGATGCCAGCAGTGGACGGGTTGTAGTTACCAGTACCAATGTGCACGTACTTGACCAACTTGGAACCTTCACGGCGAACAACCAATGAGGCTTTGGAGTGTGTTTTCACACCCTTAACACCATAGGCTACGTTACAGCCGGCGGTTTCTAAGCGCTGTGCGAATCCCACGTTTCTGGCTTCATCAAAACGCGCCTTGAGCTCAACGAGCACAGCTACTTGCTTACCATTCTCCGCCGCTTTAATCAAAGCGTTGACGATCGGCGAGTTGTTACTCGTACGATACAATGTAGACTTAATAGACAGCACGTTCGGGTCACGCGACGCTTCTTCGATGAACGCTTGTGTGGACGTCGCAAAAGACACGTACGGATGGTGCACCAAAATGTCGCCGTCTCTGATTGCAGCAAAAATACTCCGCTCGTCCCCTCGAACTTGTTCCAAACGCGGGTGCGTTCGTGGAGCCCAGTGTGGGTATATGAGCGAAACATCCATACCGAAATCAACCGGCAAAGAGTCAATCGACCCAAAGCCAAGCGGGGCGCGGTGAGGCACAGTGATGACATCCGTTTGCGTAATGCCGTCGAGAGACTCGACGAGCTTATCGCGAATATAAGACGGCATGGTGTCTTGCACTTCAAGTCTTACGAATGAAGCAAATCGTCGCTCCCGAACTTCATCAGCCATCATTTCCAAAAGATCTTCCGCTTCATCTTCGTTGCGCTCAATATCCGCGTTTCGCGTTACGCGAAATACGTGCGTCGCCACGATATTGCATCCTTTGAACAACTTTTCCATGTTTGCTTCGATAACTTGCTCGAGTGGGATGAATCGCTGCACGTCATCACCACTGATATCCTTGTGAATACGAATCCATCGATCAAGTGGCGCGGGGACGCTGACTATGGCAAACTTTTCTTGCTTGAAGGCGTCCTCAATCTCAACCGCAATCGAAAGAGACAAAGACCCTAAAAAGGGAAACGGGTGGCACGGGTCGATCGCGCGTGGATCGAGAACTGGCTCTATTTGTTCTTCAAAGTATTTTGCGAGTTCTTTCTGAACATCCTCGGTCAACTCAGAATAGTGCTCAAGCCGAATGTCGTGCTCGCGCAAAGCCGGCACAATATGGTTCTCCAAAAGCGCCGCCTGCACGTCAACTTGACGCTCAACCTCAGTCGCAACGTTTTGCAGCGTCAACGCCGGAGTCCACACACTTCGACCACGACGCTTGACGAGATTCTCAACGCCAGCGGCGTCTTGGCGTTTTATCGCGCCCACGCGCTTGGCGAAAAACTCATCCAAATTTCTCGCACTAATTGCCACAAAGCGCAATCGTTCAAAAATTGGCACGGATTCGTTCGCCGCCATGGCGAGTACGCGCCAGTTAAACGCCAACCAGCTCATCTCGGCATTAAACACCGCGTCATCCGTAACGAGCGCGTCCACCTCGTAGTCGCTCAACGATTCGCCATCCTCTATGACCCCTTCCGAATAAAATGGCGGCGTCACCGTCGTCATCGCACTAATACTCTGATTTAACACCTCTTTCAACTCATCCACCGCACCCGTCGCTCTGCTCGATGCAGAAGAGAACCGCGGCGTCGCGCGCGCGACCCGACGTCGTCGCGCCTCCGCGGCGTCAATCTCACCACCTTCCCTCGCGAACGCCCCTCGCGTCATCGCCCGTCCTCGCACGCGCGCGCACGCAAACGCACGAATCACGCCCTCAACCCCATAATCACTCGTCGCCCGTCTCGCGCTCGCGATCGACGACGAGACGCGCGCCCGAGACGTCGCGCGCATCGGCCCACATCGCGTCGCGGCGCGCATCGACCCACACCGTGTCGCGCGCCTCTCGCTCGATGTCGCGCCCGCGAGCGCGACGCGAGGCGCCAGCGCGGACATCGCCATCGTCGTCGCCATCCGTCGTCGTCGTCGTCGTCGTCGCCCTCGCCCTCGGTCGCGCGCGCGCGCAGGCTGTGCGGATAGCCGGTCGCGTCCGCGAGGAATATTCTCGTCGCGAAAACCGGCGTTGTGTGCGCACATGGTCATCCAGTGCGCACAGTATGCATACACGGGGTCCCACTCAACCCGCTTAACCCGCGTTGTGTGCGCACATGGTCTTCAGACGCCTCCAGTACGATGGCAGTGGGCGTTGGCGATGCACGTGTTGGTGGTGTCGCTCGCGGTGGGCGTCGAGATGGGGTCCACGCGGGCGCCTCTGCGCGCGGCGCCACCGCGCGGCGCGTCGCGTCCGAGCGCGTCCAACGCCGCGAGCGTCGTTCGCGTTCGCGTTCGCGTTCGCGTTCGCACGGGCACGGGCACGGTATTCATCATCGACCGCGTCGCGTCTCGTCGCGTAAAGGTTTCGCGAGAGGATTTGCTATTCGATGGCGTTCGCGGTGCGCCGGTCGCGGGGGCGTCTCGCGCGCGCGATGACGCCCGGTGACGCGTGGACGTCGACAGCGCGGATGACGGGTGCGGTGGTGCGGGCGGTGGCAACGGGGGCGTCGGCGACGGCGCGCGATGCGGCGACGACGTTGGGGTCTGGGATTGACTTTTTCGCGCTCGCGGATGCGGGCGAGCGACCGAGCGCGGCGTACGGGCGGCTCGTGAGCGAAGGGTTTATTAGACACGACGACGCGCAAATTAAAGCGTTGGAGGCGCTCGATGCGGTGCACGCGAGCGTGAGGCCTGAGTCGTCGCGAGCGGCGCAAAGGGTGAAGACGGGTGGGTGGTTTGGCGGGTTGTTTGACGCCGCGGACGGGACGGCTTCGGGCGCACCCGTGGCGCGCGATGGTGGCGCGTACATTCACGGTGGACCTGGGTCCGGGAAGACGTTTGTTATGGATTTGTTTTATGCCACGCTGGCGGGTGAGCGCGGGGTGGAGAAGCGTCGGGAGCATTTTCATTCGTTTATGCTCGAGACGCACACGGCGTTACACAAGCTCAAGGATACGGCGCGTAATTCGGACACTGTCGGCGTGTACGCGACGGCGCTCGCGCAACGCACGCGTGTTTTGTGTTTAGATGAGTTCCAAATCGTCGACGTCGCGGACGCGATGATTATCAGACGACTGCTCGAGGCGCTCTGGGCGGCGGGCGTAAAAGTCGTGACGACGAGTAACCGTCATCCAGACGAATTGTACAAGAATGGATTGAATCGTTCGCAGTTCCTACCTTGCATCGCGCAAATAAAAGAGCGGTGCATTGTACACGAAATGGCGAGTGATCGCGACTATCGACTTACAGGAAGCGTGAGAGAGGGTGACGAAAGCGTGACGTGGATGTCCCGAGGTTCGCAAGGCGAGCGCGAAGCCTGGCTCTCGCATCGTTTACAAGAGCTCGCGCACGAGCGTTCGTTTAAACCTCTACAAATTGCCGTCGGTGGGCGTTTAGTTCACGTGCGCCGCGCCGGTGGAGGCATCGCACACTTTGATTTCCACGAATTATGCGACAGCGCTCTGGGCGCCGCCGACTACACCGCGCTGGCGAGCATCTTCAGCGCCATCGGCGTCGGTCACGTGCCTCGATTGAGCTCCGACCGACTCGACTTGGTGCGTCGATTTATTACATTTATCGATGTCATGTACGAGCACAAGGTGAAGCTGCTCGTGAGCGCAGAAACCGCGCCCGCTGAGTTGTTCCAGTCGTCTTCTGGCGACGCCTCGGCGCGTAAAAACGCAGCTCGCGACGAAGAGTTCGCATGGGACCGCACCGTCAGTCGACTGATGGAGATGCAAACAAAAGAATTCCAAGAAGCGGCATGGAGACCCAAAGCAGGCGCTTGGCTGCTCGAGCAAGCGCGCGTGAAGGTTGACGAAGTCCTTCCGGTGGGCGTGCTTCGATCGTTGTGGCAACGATACGACACGTCCCGAGACAACATCTTGGACGAATCCGAGCTCGAGTGCTTGATTGGAGATTTAAACCAAATGCGACTTGGACACCGACACGTGTCCAACGACCAACTCGACGCATTCATGTCGTCGGTGTGTCAAAACTCTCTTGATAGAAAAAACGCCCGCTCGAATCGCTACGTGACGTACGAAGAGTTTGAGAAGTTTGGCAACGAAGCCTTCGTGGCGTGCATGCGCCACCGTTAGACCATTATAGAAGTAGCATCATTCTGTAGCATTATTATTATATCGTAGTTTCATACACTAGAGTCTCGACGGTCCGACGTGCGCGGCGTTCGTGCTCAGCGCGCGCTTCAAGTCTAACGGAACCGCGAGGGGTCGACGCGACGCTTCGTCCACGCAAACATACGTCACGAGTCCATCAAAGCAATCCTCACCACCAATCGTCCCTACGTAACGAACATCAAACGACGTCGTACCGAATCTCGGCACTTCACACGATACGTCCACGACGTCTAAAAATTTTGCGCTCCTTTTAAATCGCCACGTCGACGTCGCGGCGACTGGGAGCGCGCGTCCCGTCGTCGTCGTCCACTCGCGCCCTTTCACGAACAGCAGCCATTCATCGAACGCCGCGTCGGCATACATGGCATAATTCGCATTGAACACCACACCTTGCCCGTCGGTCTCGCTAAATCGCACGCGAATCGGTGTCGTAAACATCGTCACGGGAATCAATTTACGCGCTTTCACGTCGAGCGTTGGCGGCGAATACACCCACGATGGCGATGACGGCGTGCCACACGAACAGCGCGCGGCCCTTCTTGACCTTCTCCTCGTCCGCGATCGGCTCGCGTGCGTCGTCGGCAGTCATGAAAGGCGTGTAAAGGTGTGACGCGTGTAAAGGTGCGACGGTGCCCTTTGTGTCTTGTTCCCCTCGGGGACGCGAACGGACATTCATGGCTCGAAGGGAATGTTGGTAAACACTACGGGACTATACAACCTTACTCTAGAAGTAGAAGTGATAATTGCTACAGACTATTTATTTTTGTTTGGACAAGGCGGTGACGAAGTGCTCGCGACGAACGGCTTCGGCGGACATGTCCTCGCGAAGGGCGGCGAGCGCGGCTTCTTTCACCGCGTGACGAAGCTCTGCGCCGGTGTAACCGACGGCGATAGAGGCAAGTTCGTCAATGTTGACGTCATGAGCGAGGGAGACGTCGCGCGTGTGCACGCGTAAGGCTTCGATGCGGCCAGCGAGGTCGAGCGGTGGAATTTCCAGGACGAGGTCCAGGCGTCCGGGACGCGTGAGCGCCGGGTCCAGGCTTTGCGGACGGTTCGTCGTTGCAATAACGAGAACACCGCCTCCAGTGCTCGGTACAGTTTCTAGACCATCCATTTCAGTTAAGAACACGGAGAGCAATCGCGTGGCGACGTCGTGCGCGCCTTCAGACGCTCCGTCGCCGCGTGAACCACACATGCCGTCGATTTCATCCAGTAGTAATACCGCTGGCGCAGATTTGCGTGCCTTGGTAAACGTACTTCGCAAAATTTTTTCGCCGTCTCCTAAATACTTGCTAAAGACGTCAGCGGCGGTGAGCGTGATGACTGTGGCGCCTGAGGCGGTGGCTGCAGCGCGAGCGAGCGTTGTCTTCGCGCATCCCGGCGGTCCGTGCAATAAAATGCCCTTTGGCGGACGAAGACCCAAGCGCCTAAACGCATCGGCGTGATGCAACGGCCACTCAACGGCTTGACGAAGGCGTTTCTTGACATCTACGAGCCCGCCGATATCATCCCATGAAATCGGAGGCAAGTCTATGGCTACGCCTCGAACGACCGAGGCGCGCACGCGGCTTTGAGACACTTGAAAATCAGCCATTCGCACCTCCATGGTGTCTGGATCCGAAGCCTCATCACGCACGCGCTGAATTGCGCACATTGCTGCCTCACGACACAAAGCCGCGATGTCAGCACCGCTGTAGCCCTTGATACTTTCCGAGATGACTGTGAAATTGACGTCGCTCGCGAGAGGAATGGATTTTGCGTGCAACTTTAAAATCTCCACGCGATCCATCATGCTCGGCAGCGCCATCTCAACCTCCTTGTCAAATCTCCCGGGACGGCGTAGCGCTGGATCGATCGCGTTCGGTCGACTCGTCGTTGCTATCACCGGTACCGCGATGTCATTCGACGCGCTCGCGCCGTCCATCAACGTCAACAGTTGCGCCACGATACGCGTCTCGTGCGCGTTTCCATCCTTTCTCGTCGGGCATATCGCATCGAGCTCGTCAATCATGATCACTGTTGGCGTACCGTTTTTTGCTTCGCGACGAGCCGCGTCGAATACCTTGCGCAGTCGCTTCTCGCTTTCTCCCGCGTAGGCGCCGAAGACGTCCCCGCTGCTCACCGCGTGCACCTTTGCGCCCGCCTCTTCCGCGACCGCTCGCACCGCCTCTGTCTTCCCCGTGCCCGGAGGACCGTGCAACAATAAACCACGCGGAAAAGTCACGCCTAAAGCGCGCGCCTGTGCGCCGTACTTCATCGGCCAAGCGATGGCTTGACGCAACGCCTGTAACGCTCGAGCAGCCGCCGCGACTCGCGTCTCCGCGTTCGCACCGCGTCCACTCACGCTCTTCTCGCCCTCAGCGCGCACGACATCAATAGTAGTTGTGTCTGTGATTCTAAAACTCACGCTTTCGCCATCCACGCGCGGCTCGATGCGGTCAATCGTACATCGACCGTCCGCGGCGGCTGAGCCCAGTCGAACGACAAGCCGTCGCAACGCCGCCTGAGATCGGTTGAGCGCACTCGCCTCGCCATCGTACGTCACGCGCACGCGCGAACATGCCACCGGTTTGAGCTCTAATAATTCAATCGTCCCTGCGTGCGTAGACGCGGTGGAGGCGCGCACGCGCTCAAACGCGTCGCGCGACGAAACCGCCGGCTCCGAACGTTCAATCACCATGACATCCACCTCACACGCCAACCCCGTGCGTTCGTCCCATGGCTCGACGAGCGCGATGCAGGTGCATATGATGGCGTCGCTGTCGCTCGCGGGCGCTTCCTCGCTTGCGCGCGCGCGAATGGTTATGCGAATCGGTGCACCTAGGCGCGAGCCCAACGCTTCGACGACCGCGCGCGAGAGCCGCGCGCGTTGACCGCCGCTTCGCGCCGCGGATGCGGGGATGATGCGGACGTCGTCGACGTCGACGGCGGTGACGCGCGCCGCGGACGATGGCGGCGGCATCTACGGCGTTCGGCGAGGAGGGCTATGAGGCGCTGGGACGAGCGAGGCGGCTTTCTTGCTTTTGCTTTCTGAATCTATAATATTCGAAATGCGACGCCTGAGCGGCGACGATCGTGTGCTAAATAATTATTTCTTCGCCGTCGTGTTAGATGACGACTCGAAGAAGCGCTTGAACAGCCCAGTCTTCTTTTCGGATGTCTCCGTCGTCTTTGTGACAGTCGTCGTGGACTCGACGGTTGAAATCACGATGTCATCCGACGTCTCGGTAGTGGTCTTGGATGTGCCAGCTTTGAGCTCCTTCACCTTCGCCTTAGATCGGCTGATCGCGTCGCTTTCCTTGTCGGACAAGTCCTTAAATTCGCGAAGCTTCTTCTCGGCTTGATCCAGCGACTGCTTCAACGCCTTGATTTCCGCATCCTTGGCCTCTGTCTTCTCAAACGAACGCTCGAGTTTTTGACGATCGAGTTTGATTTGCCTTTCACGTTCGTCCAGTTGCTTTTCTAATTTCTCTTGAGCCTTAGTCTTTTCGGATGCGATGGACTTGGCTGCCTCTGCGCGGCTTTGTCTGAGCGCATTATCTTTGGTGATGATGGTGTCTTGAAGCTCGCGCTCGTACTTGGTGCGGAGATTATCAATCTTGGCAGAGTTCTCGGCAAATGCTTCCGCCCCAACCTTGCCTATAGCAATCGACTCGGCATCCTTGGCGCGACGTTGAAGTTTCTCCACTTCGCGTCTGAAATCCTCGACGAGCTTGTCAAACTGCGCGTTAAATTTGCGCTCGATATCCTCGTCGCGGGCGTCAAGGCGCGCATCAAAGTCTGCGATTTCAGCCTTGAGCTTATCGATAGCCTTTTTAGCGCTTTCACGAATGCGCCTTTCGGACTCAGCACGCGCCGCGGCCGCTTCTCTGGCTTGCTGTTCAAGTTCCTTCTTCGCCTTGGCATTCGCTTCGCGCAACGCAGTTTGGTACTCACGCTCAGCCGCAATCTTTGCACTCGCCGCCAATTGTTTGGCGGCGGCGATTTCAGAACGCAATGACTTCTCCATCGCCGTTCGCTCTTGCTCGGCAGCTTTCATCGCCGCCGCGAGCTTTGCTTCGGCGGTCTTGTTGGCGCTGGCAAGTTGAGACTCAAGCGTGGACACCGTGCTCTTCAGCGACGTCAGCTTAGACTCATACTCTTTGCGCACCGCAGCTTCGCCCGCGGCGACTTCGGTTGCATATTTAGCCTTCAAATCAGCTAAAGTCCTTGTCGTCGCATCGAGTTCAGCTTGAAGCGATTGCGACTTGGTGAGATCAGCGACGACCGCCGGAGGCTCCTTCTTCTCTTCGACTACCGATTTTGATGTTGACGGAGTACCAAACATTCGCGCAAAAATAGCAGCGAACGGTGAAACGCTTACGCTGGCATTTTTCTCTGCTTCCATTCTCGCCGCTTCCTTGGCTTGTTCGACTTCTGCTTGAGCTGCCTCCAACTTGAGTTTAAGCGCTTGCATTTCTTCAGTCGCCGCCGTCAACGCGCGCTCAGCTTCCTCTCTCGCCTCAGCCTCGGCTTGCAGCTTGTCGCGGTTAAACTCAAAAAGCGCACGCTTGACAATGACCGGAGCAGGCGCATTCGGATCCGCAGATGTCGTCTTGGAACCGAACAAGCTTTGCGATTTCTTTGCTGTTTTGACTTCCTCCTTCAAAGTCTCGACGCGTTGTTCGTAGAAGGCAATCTTCTCCGCCAACGGAACTTTTTCCTTCGTCAAACGCTGCTCGAACTCCTGAGTCATATCGCGTTGCAATCTGGTCCACTTCTTTTCTGCCGCTTCCATTTGCGACTTGGCAGTCGATAAGCGGTGCTCGAGGCTTTCAACAATCTTGCCTTGTTGCGCGTAATCGCGCTGGGCTTGTCTGAGCTTCTTCTCGAGCGTCACCTCGCGTTCCTTGAGTTCCTTTGTAGTTTGCTGAGCAACTTCGCGCGCGCGCGTTTCAAATACACTGCGCAAGTTCAATAACTTGGACTCGGCTTCTCTTGCTTGCTGCTGAGACGCTTGCAGCTTGGCGTTGAATTCCACGGTGGCGTCCGCCATCGATTTCGCAACGGCGCGCACAATTTCCTCATCGCGCTCCTTGCTCTCTTTGATCGACTGCGCGATGTTACTCGTGAGCGTATCTTGACTGTTCTTCAACTTTGTCAACAGTTCCGTGCGCTCCGCTTGAAGCTTTGTCAATTCAGCCTTGTACGTGTTGGCTTGATCCTTCCACGTGATGACAT
>Ga0222714_10001410_pt1 | contig 27137 bp, 23 predicted proteins | sample C33_3DmetaG_FD_165048 | JGI IMG/M metagenome (GOLD analysis project Ga0222714, IMG submission 165048) | Estuarine water microbial communities from San Francisco Bay, California, United States - C33_3D | ecosystem: Environmental > Aquatic > Marine > Unclassified | place: USA: California...
GCCGTCTTTCAGGCCATTGGCCATGCGCTGCTCACGGGGAATGCTCGCATGGGTCATGGTAGCAGGGTGTCCAATCAAACTCTCCACACCGCCTAAGCTTTCGGCCAACGCGAAGTATTGAGTGCTCTTTAAAACCGTTACAGCTTTGTCGATGTCGTCATCTTTGAGGGTGAAGCTGATCATACCCCCGAAGTCGCGCATCTGCTTTTTGGCAACCGCGTGGTTGGGGTGCTGCTCAAATCCGGGCCAGTGAACTTCGCCTACCTTGGGGTGTTGGGCCAAAAACTCAGCCACCTTTCTGCCGTTTTCGCAATGACGTTGCATGCGAATGTGCAGGGTTTTGATTCCGCGAAGCACCAAAAAGCAGTCTTGGGGACCGGGGGTGGCACCACAGGTGTTTTGCAAAAAGGCCAAACGCTGGTGAAGTTCATCGTTGTCGGTTATCAAAACGCCCATGACCACATCGCTGTGTCCATTGATGTATTTGGTCGCCGAATGCATGATCAAATCAGCGCCCCATTTCAAGGGGTTTTGCAAATAGGGAGAGCTGAAAGTGTTATCGACAACAACGATGGCATTAGCTTCATGACCAATAGAAGCGACGGCCTCTATGTCTATGATTCTCAACAGCGGATTGGTTGGTGTTTCGACCCAAACCATGCGGGTTTTGTCACTGAGTCGGGCACGTACTTCTTCTGGTCTAGACATGTCCACAAAATGAAATTTAATGCCTAGTGGTTCAAACACTTTGGTGAAAATGCGGTAGGTTCCTCCGTACAAGTCGTTCGTTGCAATGACTTCATCGCCGGGTTGCAACAACTTAATGCAAGCATCGACGGCTCCCATACCCGTTGAAAAACACAAACCATGCGCCGCGCCTTCTAAGGCTGCCAAGTTGTTTTGCAAGGCATCTCTGGTGGGGTTTTGAGTGCGCGCATATTCATAGCCCTTATGATCGCCAGGACCGGCTTGAACATAAGTGCTAGTCTGAAAAATAGGAGTCATGATGGCTCCGGTAGTGGGGTCAGGCTGAATTCCCGCGTGCAATACTTGGGTTTCGATGTGTTTCGAATTCATGGCTAAGAAGAGGTTGCGAATATAGACAGCAGAACAGTTGGGAAATGCGTCTGCTCGAGTTCGTGAATGGATAGAGCCAAAGATTCGGGCGTATCTGTTTCTGAAAGGGAACAAGTGAATTGAGCGATGATGGCCCCGTCGTCGTATTCTTCATTGACCCAGTGAAAAGTGATGCCGCTTTCAGTCTCTCCAGCCGCGATAACGGCTTCGTGAACATGATGGCCGTACATGCCTTTGCCTCCATAGTTAGGGAGCAATGCAGGATGAAGGTTTATAGCCTTAAAGCGATTCAATAATCGAGTGGGAAATTTGCGCAGAAATCCGGCTAATACAATCAAGTCAGGTTGATCCAATTCCAGGAACTCATCCACCTTGGAAGCTTCCTTGAGATCGGCGTTTTCAATCATCCTCACAGGGACACCGAGGCGCTTGCCGCGTTCGATGACCCCCGCATTGGCATTGTTGCAGTAAATGGCTTTGACAAAAACCCGATGGGGGTGCAATTGCTGAATGAGGTTTTCAGCATTGCTGCCGCTGCCTGAAGCCCAAATCACTATGGATGGAGTGCTCATCGGTAAATGGTCAATCGTTGTCCTACCCGTATCACGTCGCTGCGCAGATGGTTCCAAGTTTTGATTTGGGAGACACTTACTCCATAGCGCCGAGCAATGTAACTCAAGGTTTGACCAGATTTGACTGTATGAGTAATCGTTTGTTTATTAGAAAAAGTGGGAGTCGAAGGAAGAGTATTGGGATTAATTCGTGCATATTCACAAGCACTATCATATTGAGAAGCAAAATTCATGGCCATGCCATAAGGCAAAACAAGCTTTGCTCCGTTCGATTTATACGTGTGCTCAGCTAGGAAATGGCAATTGAGAGCGAGAATAGAACTAGAATCTTCACCAAAGAAAGAGGCTATTTTGGGTAGGCTTACACTCTGTTCAATTTCTTGAGGTATAAGCACCATGCTCCTTTCATTTCTTTGATGTTGAGCATGAGAGGTGAAATTAAGGACATACGCTACAGCAATAAATTTGGGTACATAGTTTTGCGTTTCCTTGGGTAAATAGGGCATAATCTCCCAAAAATTGGATTTGTTCCCGCTATATCGGATGGCTTTTTTTACATTTCCTGCACCACAGTTGTAGGAGGCTATGCTCAGCAACCAGTCATTGAAAATGGCTTGAGACTGCATGAAATATTGACAAGCAGTTTCTGTTGATTCTAATATGCTTTTGCGCTCGTCAACTTGACTTGTAATTTGCATTCCCATTCCTTTCGCAGTGTATGGCATGAATTGCCACAAGCCGGTTGCGCCACACCATGAAACAGCATTAGGGTTTAAATTGCTCTCGATAATGCTGATGTATTTCAAATCTGTTGGGAGTTCATGCCGATCCAGAACTTCTTCAAATAGCGGAAAATAGGTCTCCATCCTTTCGTGCAATCTATCCCAGTATGACTCCCCTAATCGATTGTAGAAGTCAATGTATTTCTGAACAGATTCATGGTATTGGAAAGGGATATTAGAACAAAGGAGATGCATTTGATTTTCAAATTTCTCGGCATCTAATTGAGAAGTATCAATTGTTTGGTTATAAATAACATGACAAGGTATCTCCTCCAGTAGATTCAAGGTAAGACTATCAATGCGATTTAGTGTATTTTGCAAATAAGCCGGAGGTAAAGGTGCCTGGGCTTCTAATTGAATTCCAATAATTGTAGTCAAAACAATTAGGCTTAATTTTTTCATAAACTGTTCACAAGGCAAAAACAATGCCTTTTTTTGATTTTTTCAAAGATTCCATTAAGAAGGCTTAAAGACCAAAATCTTATATTTGTATTTCATCACAGGCTCTGTTGATTACTTGCCTAACCATTTGAAAACAAGCACCATAGCGTAAAGAACAATATGAATACCGCGTCGAGTCCATCACAAGCTTCGTTGCAGCCTCAACCCAAACTGCAATCGACCCTGGAAAAAAGCGGTACCATGAGCTTGGGTCTGCCCAAAGAAACGACCCTTCAGGAGAAACGTATCGCTTTGGCTCCTTCGGCCGTTCGCTATTTCACCAACAATGGAATTCGGGTCATTTTGGAATCTGGAGCGGGAGACTCTGCACAGTTTTCAGATCGGCAATATTCGGAGGCTGGGGCTGAAATCAGCACCGATCAAAAAGCTATATTTTCTTGCGACACTGTCTTGAAAGTGGATTTTCCTACAGGCCAAGAGATCGAACTCATGCGAAGCGGGCAATTGCTAATTTCTGCCTTGCAATGGAATCAGTTGGATACCGACTTGATCAAGCTTCTTCAAGAGAAAAAGGTGAATGCCATGGCTTATGAGATGTTGGAAGATGAATCGGGAGCCAAGCCCATCATTCGTGCCATGAGTGAAATGGCGGGAAGGGCTTCGATTTTGATAGCCAGTGAATTGTTGAACAGCCAAGAGCAGGGCAAAGGAGAATTGCTTGGTGGGTTGCCAGGCATTCCGCCTACCCAGGTGGTCGTCATTGGGGCCGGAGCCGTGGGCGAATACGCTACAAAAACGGCGATGGGACTAGGGGCCAATGTGTTCTTGTTTGACAATGATACTTACCGCTTGCGTCGCATTCACAGTATGTCAAGTCAAAATTTGTTTTCAAGCACCTTGCATCCGCAGGCCTTGGAAAAGGCCATCAGAAGAGCCGATGTGGTCGTGGGAGCCTTGGCAGGTAAGGAGTCGCGTTCGCCCATGGTGGTCAGCGAAGAGATGGTCATGTCCATGAAGCAGGGCAGTGTCATCATCGATGTAGCCATTGACAAGGGCGGGAATTTTGAAACCAGCGAATTGTGCAACCACAACAGCCCTACTTTCGAAAAGCATGGGATAATTCATTATTGCGTGCCAAATATTGGCAGTCGATACAGCCGTACAGCCTCTTATTCTTTGAGCAATGTATTGGCGCCTATGCTGGATGAAATGAACAAAGAAGGCGGATTCAGTCACTTGTTGCGCTCTAGAGCCCATGTTCGGAAAGGTACCTATTTGTACCGTGGAAATATTACCCACAAGCAATTGGCTGATCGTTGCGGACTTCGCTACAGCGACATGGACCTTTTGGTAGGCCTATTTATGTAAATCTTAGAGATGGTGCTGGCTAAGTTCCAGGCCCAATTGTTCGGTGTGTGAGCGAATACGCTCGTAATGCGTATCGGTAATGAAAATTTGGGGCATTCTGCCGCTGCCTACCCACTGAATCAAGGCATCGGCTCGTTGTTTGTCAATCTTTTCGAAAATGTCATCCAAAAGCAGCACAGGCGTTTTGCCTGTTTTTGATTTGAAATAGTCGAACTGCGCGAGTTTGATCGCGATGATGGCGCTCTTGATTTGTCCTTGCGACCCCATTCGCTTGAGTGATTGACCATTGAGTTCGAACACCCAATCGTCTTTATGTATGCCTCTCGTGCTGCGCCCTGCCCGGCAATCTTGAGCATGGGCCTCGGCCAAAAAGGTTCGGTATGATTGGGGTTGAGACCACTGAGTTTCGTATGTCCAATTTAGTTCATCGTTGGGTCCCGATAAATGATTCCAGACGGCCTTGAGCAATCCAAAGAACTCTTTGGAAAATTCTGCCCGAGCATCGGCAATGTACTGACCAGGTCCTGCCAGTTTGTCGTCATAGGCTTCCAACAAGATGGGATCCAAGGGGCGACCCTCTGCGGCTTTTAGTAAGGCATTTCGCGCATCCAAGGCCTTTTTATAATGGCTCAATGCTTGCAAGTAGGAAGGCGATGTTTGGCAAAGGGTAAAGTCGACGAAGCGTCTACGCTCTTCACTTCCTTCATTCACCAAGGCGATGTCATACGGGGTGATGAAAACCGTTTGCAGGTACCCAATATGATCAATCAGTCGCTTGTATGCTTTTTCGTTGCGCTTGATGGTTTTCTTTCGTTGGGTATCAAATTGAACCAAAATGTCTACATCTTCTTCGAACCACCCGTGTATGCTGAAGAAATCGGCGCTCATGCGCACCAATTGGCTGTCAATGGAGTTGAAAAAGCTCTTGCCATTTGACAGAAAGAAAATGGCATCCAAAACATTGGTCTTTCCACTGCCATTCGACCCTGTGATTGCATTGATACCGGGCTTAAAATCCAGACGCAAGTCTGCGTGGTTTTTGAAGTTGTACAATTGCAGTGTTTTCAGGAGCATGCGCAAAAATATAACCTTGGGATAACTCGTGCATGACTTGTTGATGGGAAACTTGAAGTGAGGGTGTGAGTAGACCTAACTTGCAGGGTATGCAAAAAGCGCTTTTCCCTTTTTTGGCTGTGCTCCTCGTTCTGGTTTCTTGTGGAGATTCCTCCTCTAGACCCGATGCAGAACCACATGTGTTTGATGTGCAAGAATTTGACAGCTTGTCCAAGGCCCAGGGTGCCATTGTTGATGTGGAATACCGCAGCGATAGTTCGCTTTTTGGGAAGCGTTACTACCTAGCCGATACGGCCAAAGTGATTTTGGAATTCAATCGTCAAGAGGAATTGCAATCGGTTCATTGGTACAATGGAAAAGGGCAAGAATTGTGGCAGGAAAACTATTACCCCTCAGGACAGCGAATGGCGCGCTTCGGCAAGCAAGTCAATGAGGGTACAGGGGCCGCTTACTTTCATGGAACCTATAAGTCATATTACCAAGACGGATCTGTCAAGGAATGCGGTGAGTACGAGGACAACCAGTTGCTGTGGAATGTGCATTGGGAAAGCGATGGGAGAAAGGGAGATACCATCATTTACGAATACCGTTAATCGACCCCGAATATGCCGAGTTTTTCGCACCTCCATGTCCACACCCAGTACTCCCTGTTGGACGGGGCGGCCAACATACGCAAGCTGATTTCAAAGGCAAAAGCCGATGATATGCGGGCCGTGGCCATCACCGATCATGGCAATATGTTTGGGGCTTTTGAATTCTATCAAGAAGCCAAGTCTCAAGGCATCATGCCTGTCATCGGATGCGAATTTTACTTGGTAGAAGACCGGCATCAGAAATCCTTTTCTCAGGGTCAAAAAGACAAGCGATTTCACCAGTTGCTCTTGGCTAAAAACCAACAGGGCTATGAAAATCTAGCCAAGCTTTGCTCGCTCGGATACCTAGAAGGCTATTATTCCAAATATCCCCGCATTGACAAGGCCTTGCTCAAGCAGTACAAAGAAGGCTTGATTGCTACGTCTTGCTGCATTGGGGCTGAAATACCTCAAGCCATTTTGTGGAAAGGGGAAGAAGCGGCCGAAGAGCTGTTCAAAGAATGGCACGAACTGTTTGGCGATGATTTCTACGTAGAGCTTCAGCGCCATCATTTGTGCAACATTGACGGAACGGGCATTGATCAGGAAGACATCAACCAAACCTTGATTTCTTGGGCTCGCAAATACAATGTGTCCATCATTGCGACCAACGATTCGCATTACATCGAGAAAATCGACGCCAACGCACACGACATTTTGTTGTGCATCAATACGGGTGAATTTCAATCCACTCCCAAGGCCACCAATGAAGAGGGCGGAAGAGGCTACCGATTCGCCTTTCCCAACGACGAGTTCTTTTTCAAGACTCAGGCCGAAATGGAAGCTTTATTTGCCGACGTTCCCGAGGCCTTGGACAATACCAACCGCTTGTTGGATAGCATTATCATGCCGCAATTGGCCAGAGACATAGTACTGCCCAATTACGCACTTCCCGAAGGGTTCAAAGACCAGAACCAGTATTTGGAGCACTTGGCTCGAAAAGGAGCCAGGAAGAAATATGGCGGCGTGATTCCTCAAGATGTAGAAGAGCGATTGCAATTTGAGCTGGGAACAATCACCCACAGCGGATACTCAGGTTACTTCTTGATCGTACAGGACTTCACTACGGCGGCTCGTGAGATGGGCGTTTGGGTAGGGCCCGGTCGTGGATCAGCGGCGGGTTCTTTGGTGGCTTATTGCCTGGGAATCACAAACGTTGACCCTGTCAAGTACGACTTGCTGTTTGAGCGATTCTTGAATCCTGAACGCGTGAGCATGCCTGACGTCGATATTGATTTTGACGATGTGGGTCGAGATAAGGTCATCGATTACGTAGCCAAGAAGTACGGTGAACGACGCATTGCCCAAATTGTGACCTATGGAACCATGGCGGCCAAGAGCGCCATACGCGACGTAGGAAGGGTTTTGGAGTATCCGCTGCCAGACACCGACCGCTTAGCGAAATTGATACCGGGAAGCTTGGGCTTCAAGCATTTATTGCATACGTCTCCTGATGACTTGGCCAAAGACGATTCCAAGAACTTAAAAACGGAAGAAATTGAGCAAATTAGGGAGCTTCAAAAGATTTATTCGGGGCAAGATACAGCCGCTAAGGTGTTGAAAGACGCCGAGAAATTGGAAGGCAGTGTGCGCAATACCGGTGTGCACGCTTGCGGTATCATCATCGCCCCTAAAGACATTGACGAAGTGGTTCCTGTAGCCCGTAGCAAGGATTCCCCATGGATGCAGGTGCAATACGACGTCAACCAAATCGAGAAAGCCGGCCTTTTGAAAATGGACTTTTTGGGTCTCAGTACCCTGACCATCATGAAAGATGCCATTGGCTTGATCAAGTCGAAACACGGGTTAGATATCGTCTTGGACGACATTCCGCTTGATGATGCAGCGACATACGAGCTTTTCCAACGAGGAGAAACCAACGGCATTTTTCAGTTTGAAAGCCCGGGAATGCAGAAATACATGCGCGAATTGCAACCCACGCAATTTGGGGACCTGATCGCTATGAACGCCCTGTATCGACCCGGCCCCTTGAAATACATTCCCGATTTCATCGATCGCAAACACGGCCGAAAACCAGTGGAATACGATTTGCCCGAGATGGAAGGGTACTTAAAGGAAACCTATGGAATTACGGTTTATCAGGAGCAGGTAATGCTGCTGAGTCAGGTATTGGCTGGATTCTCTAAGGGCAAGGCTGATGCGCTGCGCAAAGCCATGGGTAAAAAGAACAAGAGCATCATCGATGAATTGAAAACCGAATTCATGGAAGGAGCTACGGCCAAAGGTTATCCCGAAAAGGTTCTTGAGAAAATTTACTCCGACTGGGAAGAATTCGCTCAATACGCTTTTAACAAATCACACTCGACCTGTTATGCCGTCATTGCCTTTCAAACGGCCTACCTGAAGACCCATTATCCGGCTGAATTCATGGCCGCCGTGTTGAAGAGCAACATGGGCGACATCAAGAAGATTACCTTCTATATGGAAGAGGCTCAACGAATGGGAATCAAGGTTTTAGGTCCTGATTTGAATGAAAGCCGCAGCGTGTTTACGGTGACCTCATCGGGCGAAATTCGCTTCGGCTTGAGTGCAGTGAAAGGGGTTGGGGAAGGAGCCGTAGAAGAGATTCTTCAAGAGCGCGACAAGAACGGGGAATACGCCTCCATTTTTGATTTGGCTTCACGGGTTAATCTGCGCAGCGTGAACAAGAAGAACTTGGAATCCATGACCAAAGCCGGTGTCTTTGATTTTGACAAACGCTACCACCGCGCTCAGTATATACAAAATGACAGCGATGGTCGATTGGGTATAGAACTGGCCATTCGCTACGGCCAGAAAATTCAAGCTGATAAATTGAGCGGCCAAACCTCCTTGTTTGGTTCGGCTTTTGACGATTCCCTTCAAGAGTCTGAACCCAAGCTTCCCAGCATGCCAGAGTTTTCCTTGTTGGATGAACTCAAATTGGAAGAAGAAGTGATCGGGATTTTCTTGTCCAGGCACCCCTTGGACGACTTTAAATTCGTCTACAATACCTTGGTTACTCATTCGATAAAGAGTTTAGTTGAAGCTCAAAAAGGAAAAGACAATCAATCGTTTGTGTGCATGGGTATTGTCACCTTTGCCAAAGAATTCATCTCACAAAAAGGCACTCCCTATGGTCGTTTTAATTTGATGGATTATAGCGGTTCTCATGAATTGGCTTTGTTCAGGGATAACTACATCAAAAACAAGGCCTTGATGGCCAAAGACTACATTCTGATACTCGGAGGAACGCTGGAATACAACGAGAACAAAGGGGAGATGCGCACCAACATACTCTCCATTCAATTGGCTTCTGATTTGGATGCGGATCGGCTAATCAAAAACATGCACGTTGAAATGTTGCCTCAAGATCTGATCAACGGGCGGTATCAAGTACTGAAAGACGTTCTCCAGGCCTATCCAGGCCCCTGCAACCTCTGGGTGAAGTTCTACGATCCGGTTGAAAATTACGAGGTTTCTATGGTCTCTGCCGGCGGATTGCGAATTTGCGATGAACTATTGGCTACCCTGGATGAAATGGAGGTGAAATACAATTGCCAGGTCGATCCTCGCATATTGAAACTGTCTTCATGAAGGTCGAAGGATTTGCCATTGCTCGAAACGTCATCAAGGCCGATTACCCCATCAAAGAAGCCTTGGAATCGATTGCTCCCTTGTGCAGCCGAATTTCCATAGCGGTTGGCCATTCAGAAGATTCCACTCGATCCTATTTGGAAGGACTCACGCATTTGCCTCTACATCTGGTCGATACACTATGGGATGATTCTTTGAGGGAAGGTGGAAGAGTGTTGGCCGTCGAAACAGACAAAGCCAAGGCCTTGGTATCGTCAGACGCCGATTGGTTGATTTACATACAGGCTGACGAATGTCTGCATGAAGAGGATTACCCCGTTATAAAGGCCGCCATGGCTCAATACCATAACGATGAACGCGTAGATGCTTTGTTGCTGAATTACAAGCATTTTTATGGCTCTTATGCCTACATCGGAGATAGTCGTAGGTGGTACCGAAAAGAGATTCGTATCATTAAGAACAAGCCTGAAATATTCTCATGGAGGGACGCGCAAGGATTTCGCCAAGGATCATCTCACAAGTTGAGGGTAGCCCAGATTCCAGCTTATGTTTATCACTATGGCTGGGTCAAACATCCGGAACAACAGCAAGTCAAACAGCGTCAATTTCATCGTTTGTGGCATTCGGACGATGCGGTGAACAAACGGGTAGGGCAATCGGCTCAATTCGATTACAACCAAATCGACTCCATCAAACTCTATGCAGGAACTCATCCCGCTTGCATGAATGAGCGAATATTAGCGATGAACTGGAAATTCCAGCCCGATTTATCGAAAAAGAACATGGGTGCAAAGGCTCGCTTGTTGTACGCAATTGAATCCTGGTTCGGATGGAGAATTGGCGAATACAAGAACTACATAAAAGTAGCCAGCTTCGACAACCTTACTCGTTGATCGAGAATTTGTATCCCACGCCACGAAGGCTGAGGAAGTAAGTAGGGTTTTTGGGGTCCTCTTCGAAGTACTTGCGGAAAGCCAGAATAAAATTGTCGATGGTACGTGTGGATGGGAAGACCGTGTATCCCCAAACCGTTTTGAGAATCTCTTCACGGGTGACCACTTCGTTCTTCTTTTCAATCAACAGTTTTAACAGTTGCGATTCCTTTTTGGTCAATTTGAACTCACCTTGTACCCCAATAGCCGCGTAAGAAGAGAAATCCACTTTGTTGGAACCAAAGCTATATTCTGTCAAGGTTAGGCGAGTGGTGTCTTTTTGGGTGCGGCGTATCAATTTGTCAACGCGGAGCAATAATTCCTCCAATTCAAAGGGTTTGGCTAAGTAATCATCTGCTCCAGACTTCAATCCCTTGATTCGATCTTGGCTTTGGTTGGAAGCCGACAAAATCATAATGGGAATATCATTGTTGGTAAGCCTTACATGTTGAATGGCCGTAAAACCATCCATCTTGGGCATCATGATGTCCATGATCACCAAATCGAAACTTTCTGATTTTAGTTTTTGAATGGCAATTGCACCGTGTGGTGCCAAAGCTACCTTGTATCCTTCAATCTCCAGGTTCAGCTTCAACAACTCAGCCAAATCCTGTTCATCCTCCACTACTAAAACTCGGTAGTTTTTCATTCCATTCGAAAATCTTGTTGCTTAAATGCTATTCCAATAGAAGTTCCTGATGGAGTATTGTCCTCGATGATCAATTGAGCATTGTGCATTTTGGCTATTTGGTTTACCAAATACAGCCCTAATCCTGTGCCTTGTCTAGCGCGGGTATGCTCGTCGCCAACTCGATAGAACTTTTTCACCACCATCTTTTTTTCGGATCCCTCTATTCCAATTCCGTTGTCTTTGACCCAAATTGTGCATCGTTCGTTGCCTACTTGGGTCTTAATATTGATACTAACGCAATTTTCCTCGCTATATTTTATGGAGTTGCTAATCAAATTCTGCAAAGCTGTTGCCATCATGGATTTGTCTACTAAAATTTCCAACTGCATTTCCACATCGAGGTGTATGTTTTTCATCAATTCTGGGGCTACCTGCGCTTGATTCAAACTCTCTTCGAGGAGTTCTTCAATGGAAAGCCACTCCTTGCTAGGCTGGGCTATATTGGTATCTAATCGTGTGGCTAGCAATACTTTGTCCATGGTTTTTGCCAAGCGATTCATGTTTTGCTTGGACAGGCTAAGCATTCGTTCAAACAACTCGGGCTCGGGTTTTCTCAAGGCCGTTTCAATGGCCAATTTGGCCGCAGCGATGGGTGTTTTCAACTCATGAGTGACCGCCAATAAAAAATTGGTCTGTTGCTGATTTAGTTTCAAAATGCGGTTCAAGTTGCTCCACATCAATCCCAGAATCACCAATAACAAAGCACCGAGCGTGAGACCTTCGCCCAACCATTTGGTTTTATTCGTGCGCAGCCGCTTGTCAATGGCTAATAATTGTTCCTCTAGGCCAAAGATGGAAAGCCGATGATTATCGTCAATTTTGATTTGCAGATGATGCTCATTTTGGTTGATGTCATCGAACAATTGTGAAATCGCACAGGTGTAGGAAGCGTCGTTCCAAAAGACTTGTTCCTCGCCGGGGTACCGATTGGTCACCAAATCCAAGCTCAACCGAGTTTCCATGTGCTGATAATCGCGTTTGAGCCAAGCCTTTTCTAGTTCTACAGTTCGAACACCGTAGGCAATCAATGACCAAGTCCACCAAATTACGGCCAGTACCAGATACAAGCTGATCAACAGCATGCCTATTCTCAAACCATTTCGAACCCTCATGGCACAAATATCGCCCTTGACTTTTTGATATCTGCATGATAGGCGAACAGCGCATTTGTGGCGATATTGCAGACTATGAGCCCAATTGAAGCTATGTTGCGATCTCTTTTGCCTGAAGAAGATTACAGCTTGCAGCGCGAGGTATGCGAAGCACACGGAAGCGATTACACCGAAGATTTATTGTTTCTTCCTGAAGGGGTAGCCTGGCCGCGTTCTGCCCAGCAAGTGGCCGATTTGTTGAAAGCTTGCAACTTGGAAGGTATTCCCGTCTACACGCGAGGGGCAGGGACGGGTCTATCGGGAGCCTGCCTTCCGGTAAAAGGCGGTTTGGTCTTGTCTACCCGAAAGCTCAATGCCATTTTGGAGATTGATACTAAAAATGCCCAAGCACGCGTTCAGCCTGGCGTCATCAATGCCGAGTTGAAAGCCAAGGCTCAAGAATTCGGACTGTGGTATGCACCAGATCCGGCCAGCTTTCAAAGCAGCACCATTGGAGGCAATATTGCGCATAGTGCAGGAGGCCCCAAGGCTGTCAAATACGGAACCACTCGAGAACACATTCTGAACTTGCAGGTAGCATTGCCCAACGGCGAGTTGATTTGGACTGGGGCCGATACATTGAAAAATTCAACCGGCTTTTCGCTTACGCAATTGATGGTGGGTTCTGAAGGCTTATTGGGTATAGTAACAGAAGCTGTAGTGAAACTGGTGAGAAAGCCAGCCAAAGAGCAATTGATGTTGGCCTGCTTTGCACAATCTCAACAGGCGGCCCTGGCGGTCAATGGCATTTTGAATTCGGTTTCCAATCTGCCCGCTGCTTTGGAATTGATGGAAAAGAGAGCCGTTCAAATCAGCAAGCAAGCCACACAAACTGCATTTCCCGATCATCAGGAAGCTGACTACTATTTGCTTATTGCGATGGAGGGTGAATTGGAAGACGAGTTGATGAAACAGTCAGAAGAATTGTTTGGATTCTTGGACCAATCGGGTGCATTGGAAGTGTGGATTCCCCAATCGAGCCAACATCGTGAAGATTGGTGGAAGGTGAGACGGGCCATGGGTGAGGCGGTCAAACAGATTTCCATTTACAAGGAGGAAGATGCGGTGGTACCCAGGGCAGCGTTGCCAGACTTATTAACGGGATTGGAACGTATTCGTGCTCAGTACGGTTTTGAAACGGTGAGTTATGGGCACGCTGGTGACGGCAATTTGCACATCAATATATTAAAATCGCATTTAAGCGATGAAGAATGGAAAGAAGAAGTTCCAAAGGGTATCAAAGAGATCTTTAAACTGTGCAAAGAACTGGGAGGTACTCTTAGTGGAGAACACGGAGTGGGCTTGGTACAAGCTCCCTATTTATCAGATGTGCTCGATCCCGGAGCCCTTGCTTTGATGCGAGGAATCAAAACCGTATTTGATCCCAATGGGATTTTGAACCCGGGCAAGTGGGTTTAAAGCAATTCGCGAAGCACTTCGTAAGAGTAAGCCCTTGGTTTTTGATCGAATAATACCTTGGTTTTGGCCCAAGTATCTTCGAATAATGGGCTCTGCCGGTAGCGTTCCAAGTCTTCTGCCTTTTCCCATGTGGACAGGGTTTGAATGGAACAGGGATCAGCTGGGTCTCGAAGCAGTCGAAGCGAGTGACAGCCTGGAGACATTCGGATGGCGTCTCTGCTCTCATCAAATACGGCGATGAATTGCTCCACCTCCTCAGACTTAAAATGCATATGTACCCAACGAACGATCATGATTCGCGAAATTCCAACAGCAACATTTTCCCTTCATTCAGGGCGAGGTATTGTTGAGCAGATCCAGCGTTGACGGCTATCTGCAACAAATCTCCCCATCCAAATAAGGCCAATACCTCGCCTTCAATTACATCATCATAGTGCTGACTGATGCGATCAATCGACATAGAACTGTTGCGCAAAATAAATGATCTCCCAGCTCCCAAATACTCGAAAGCAGCCCTGTCAAAATTCAAGTAAGCATTTCCATGAACATCGTTGTAAAGAACCGTCAATCTGAGGGTGTTCCCAGACATGGTGGGAGCGAGCAACTGTGTACTAACCACTGCATCTTTAGGCTCAAGAAGGGCATCCAATTGGAAATCATTTTCACGCAATCGAAGCAATTCTGGCACATAGGCATTTTTCAGGGGCGATTGAAAGGGCTCTGTGACGTTCAATCGGTAGTAATCGTTAAACTCTGGCCCAAACAACAAAGTCAACACCCCATTGTCGGGGGCCAAAAACAGCTGTCCTTCGTTCCATGCAGCAACAAAACGCTTGGGTTGACGAGATAAAGTGCGAAAATGACAGAGATGTATAGTGCCGGCTGGGAAGGCGTTTCGAACCAATCGCAAGAAAATAGCCTGTGCTTGAACGTGGCCTTTTTTGATGGATTGAGGGCTAATGGCCAATTTGAAATCAGGAAAAGCGTGAAACAATTGGGCCTGAGAAACAGAGTATTCAGGACTGCCCACTTCGAAATCACACAAAAGATGCAATAGCTTATTCGGTTGTTGCTGCCCTTCCCGCATATTTGTACAAAATAACAGCACAACCCTTGGCAGAAAGCGTATACAACCTTGAAATTATCAACCCCCTTGATTTTTACGGTCCTGAAAATCGAAATCTAGACCTAATCAAATCAAAATTCCCAAAACTTCAATTTGTCGCTAGAGGCGATGAGATCAAAGTGTTTGGGGATGACCAGTCTCTTCACGCCTTTGCGGAAAAGATGCGTTTGTTGGAAAAATTGTACAGCCGTAGAGGAGAGTTGAGTGAACATACCATATCCGATATTTTGGGCGATTTAGCGCCTGATGAAATCCAAGAAAATGGACAATTGCCGGGCGAAGAAGTGTTGCTCATCGGTACGCGTGGTCAAAAGATCAAAGCCCGAACCAAGAATCAACGAAAGCTGGTTCAAACGGCTCGAAAAAACGACATTGTATTCGCGATGGGGCCTGCGGGTACAGGCAAGACCTACACCGCAGTAGCTATGGCCGTATTGGCCTTGAAAGAGCGTCAAATCAAACGCATTATATTGACCCGACCTGCGGTAGAAGCAGGGGAGAACTTGGGTTTCTTGCCCGGCGATTTGAAGGAGAAAATCGATCCCTATTTAAGGCCTTTGTATGATGCTTTGGAGGATATGATTCCCAGTGACAAACTCAAAAGCATGATCGAAAGTAGGACGGTTGAAATCGCCCCTTTGGCCTTCATGCGTGGGCGCACGCTTGACAATTGTTTTGTCATCTTGGATGAGGCACAGAACAGCACCAACTTGCAAATCAAAATGTTCTTAACTCGTATGGGACCTCATGCGAAAATGATCATCACGGGTGATTTGACGCAAATCGATTTGCCTAAAAAAAGCCAAAGTGGCTTAGCTAAAGCCATTTACTTGCTCCGAAAAATCAAAGGTATTGGGGTCGTGGAATTGGATACTGAAGATGTCGTTCGCCACAAATTGGTCAAGGACATCATTCACGCTTATGACACCGATGCGGCATGTGAACAAGATTCTCAATAATCCTGTTTGAGCCGATTTATTTTTGCGAGCATCTCATAGTTGTGAATGCATTAACGGCCACTCATTTTCAATTTCCCGGCCAAACGGCCTTTTACAAGGGGAAAGTGCGCGATGTCTACAGCATTGGTGAAGATCGATTGATCATCGTAGCCTGTGATCGTATTTCGGCATTTGACCACATTCTTCCCAAGAGCATTCCTTACAAAGGCCAAATATTGACCGAAGTGGCCAGTATGTTCTTGGATCTCACTCAAGACATCATTCCTAACTGGAAGCAAGCACAACCTGACCCACAGGTGACCATGGGTCTCAAATGCCAACCCATTGCGGTTGAATTTGTCGTTAGGGGCTACCTTACGGGCCATGCTTGGCGCGAATACAAAAGCGGCAAGCGAATGATTTGTGGTGTCCCCATGCCCGAAGGCATGGTGGAAAACCAAGCTTTTCCCCAGCCCATTTTGACGCCTGCTACAAAAGCCGAAACCGGGCACGATGAAGACATTAGCTACGAAGACATCATCGCCCACGGAATAGTCGAAAAGTCTTTGTTGGATAGGCTCTATCAAGTTTCATTGTCTTTGTTTCAACGCGGTACAGAATTCGCTGCCAACCAAGGTTTGATTCTGGTAGATACCAAGTACGAATTTGGCTTATGGCAAGGAGAACCTATGTTGATCGATGAGATTCACACCCCTGACAGCAGTCGTTACTTCTATGCCGATACCTATCAGGAATTTTTAACCAAGGGCCACGCGCAGCGTCAACTGAGTAAAGAGTTCGTGCGAGAATGGCTGATTTCACAGAAATTTCAAGGAAGAGATGGTGAACAAATGCCTGAAATGTCTGAAGAATGGGTAGAAGAAATTTCTTTGAGATACCAAGAACTATACCGCGTAGTCACGGGAAAAGAACTCATGAAGCGCGACTACAAGAACATCGAACAAATCATTGAAACCTCCATAAATAATCAATTGCAATCATGAAAAAAGGGTACTCCTTGATGCTAACTATATCCGTCTTAGGGGCCTTAAAGTCCCAGACGGTATCCACCTATGCCGGAATACAATACCAAGGTTCAGGCGAATACAATGCTACTGCCAATAACAATTTGGATGCTGAGTATTTTTCCATGCCTCAGTCGGTGGCTTTCGATACGAACAACCGAATTTGGGTCACGGATCAACACAACCTTCACATTTTGGACGGTTCGATCAGCCGAAACCGAGGCGGTTATCTCGGTGACCCCAATGAACCCGGTGGTATAGGCAACGATAACGGGACGGGTTCTGTGTCACGATTCGCTACTCCCGCTGGTATCGCTGTACACCCTTCGACGAATGATATTTACATCTGTGACCGAGATAACGGTTTGATTCGCAAGGGGAACAAATACGTGAACTCTACACAAGGAACCATTTGGTCCACATATGCCGGGCAATACACATTCTTGGGCGATCATGCAGATGGCTTTTTGGCCGATGCCTACTTCAGCTCTCCTGAAGATATGGTCATCATGGACAACGGTGATATGTACATCGTTGATTTTGGAAACGATTGCATTCGAAAAATCTCAGGAGGTTCGGTTTACACGGTGGCCGGCAAGCCCATGACTTCCGGTGATGTGGATGGAACAGGTTCGAGTGCGCGTTTTTACGCTCCCATGGGAATATGCATTGAGTCCAACAATACTCTGTTGATTGCCGATCGCAACAACAAGAAAATCAAACGATATACCATTTCAACGGGAAAGGTAGAAACCGTCATTTCTTCGGGTTTGGATGAACCCACTGATGTGGTCTATGCCGAAGGATCAATTTATATCATCGACCGCTTTTGCATCAAGATATGGAACGGTACTTCTCTGAGCGTTTTTGCCGGTAGTTCCAGCGTTTCTGGATATACCAATGGCAGCCTGACCGATGCTCGGTTCCGCTCGTTGTCTCACGCCGAATATAGATCGAGCGATAAGTCTATCTATGTCAGTGATTTGGGCAATAACGTGATTCGTCGCGTACCCTTAGTGCTTTCGCCCGTTATCAATTTCTCCGCCAATGCCACAGCAGTAAGCACCAATCAAACGGTCATTTTAACGGCCAACTGCTACAATACCAACAACTACCAATGGACGATCAGCCCGTCGACCCATACCTTGCAAGCAGGTTCCAAATTGACCGATTCCATTTTGTATGTCTCGTTCAACAATACGGGTTCCTACACCATTGATCTTAAAGGCAGTAACCCTTCCTTTAGCAGCAACTTGACCAAGAATAGCTACATCAACGTTTCTACCATTGCAGGAAGCAAGCCAGGGGCCGATTTTGCGGCTGATCAAACCAAACCTGCTCCTTTGCAGATTGTTCAATTGATTGATTTGTCTAGCAATAGCCCAACCAGTTACAGCTGGACCATCGCGCCCAATACTTTCAATTATCAAGGAGGAACTACAGCGAGCAGTCGCAATCCTCAAGTTAGTTTCTCGGCAGCTGGTACTTACACGGTTTCTTTGACCGTAACAAACGCCAATGGCTCGAATCAAAAAACCAAAGACGCATACATCAGTGTACAAGTCAATGGGGTAGAAGCACCCAGTATCGCATTGGTTCTTTTCCCCAATCCGAGTTCGGGTGAATTTGCCATTCGTGGGCTTGAACAGTCCCAAATCGCTTCTATTACATCCATCAATGCATTGGGTCAAACCTTTGCTATTCAAGAGCTTTCAGATAAATCGTATCGTTTGCGAGGACCTGCCGGATGGTATTCCATTCAAGTGATAACTCACAGCGGGCAGAGAATTACGGTTCCCTTGATTGTCACGGAATAATGAATCCGCTCACTCAGTCACATAAACGATTTTTTAGAAAGGGAACCCCTATTTCGGGGTTCTTTTTCGTTCAGTGGCTGGGTGTTTTGGCCTTTTTGTATGCGCTGCAGTTGTTGGCAAGGCTGGTTTTCTTGGGATTACTCGGGCATCTCTCCCTTTGGCTGGAGACCTGTATAGAGGGATGGAAGATGGACCTATCCATGGTCGGTTATTGGAGCATTCTATTAGGGATGGTAGCGCTTTTGCCGCCAAGCAGATGGTCAAAGTGGGTGTGGGGATTGTCTTGGTTTTTTGTGCTCGAAGTAACGCTGATGACTGCGGTTTCTGATGCTTCGTTTTGGGTTCTATGGGGAACTCGATTCAATGCCCAAACCTTGTATTTCTTGCAATTCCCCGCCGAGTGTATCGCTTCGCTTTCGGTCTTTCAACTATTGGGTGCTCTGACTTTAACTCTGATACTAGTTTGGTTGAGTCTTTTGGTTTCGAGCCGTTTATTTCCTCAGCAAGAAAATTCTAAGTTGAGGCTGCTTGCCCTTGTGCTTATTGGATTTGTTGCCGCTAGAGGAGGGTTGGGGACCACACCTCTTCAAGCCAGTGCTTGTTTGTACAGCCCGGATGCTTTGCGCAATGTAGCTGCTTCGAACTCTTCTTGGAACCTGTTTTTTGTGCTCACTCAGCAGCAATATAAACCAGATTTGTCCTTGTGGAGAGGAGAGACGGAGAACCATGCTTATTGGTCAGCTGAATCGACATCAGAAAGCCTGAAATTAAGTTCCAATCAAAATCCCCATGTTTTGCTATTTATCATGGAAAGTTTTTCGGCAGAGTTATCGGCTGCATTTTCATCAGGAAAAGGACTGATACAAGACAAAAGCGAAATGCCCTTTCTGGACTCATTGGCTCGATTTTCCTTGAGTTTCTCTAGGACTTATGCTGCAGGAGACCGAACGGACAAGGGATTGGCTGCCATATTGGCGGGATATCCCGGACAAGTTTGGCAGAGTTTATTGAACGAGCCGGAGCGCTTTTCGCGCTACAAAGGATTGGCTCAATCGTTTGCTGACAAGGGATATGCCACGAGTTTTTGGTATGGAGGTGATGGGGAATTTTCCAATACCACAGCTTTTGCCCGTGCCATGGGCCATAAAGTTTGTCGAGATGAGAAGAGTATCAATTCCTCTTATCAGCGAGACAAATGGGGTCTCACCGATCGTGATGTCCTAATGGAATTGGAGCTTTTTTTAGATACTCACCACAACAGCCCGCAATTCCTGACTTGGCTATCGCTCAGCAGCCATGAGCCTTATCGAGTGGCTGAGCAAGATTCAGAATACCAATTTGGATGGTCAGAAATGCAGCGGTATCGATCAGCCATACGCTACAGCGATCAAGCTTTGAGGAATTTCTGGATGCGAAACGCGGAGAAGGACTGGTTCAAGGAGTCTTTGATAGTTGTGATTGCTGACCACGGTCGAGACATCGAAACCGGCTATACCTATGTGGGTCAGGAGGCATTTTTTCATATTCCATGGCTCATTTCAGGGCCTGCATTGCATGCCGATTGGCGCTCAAGTCAGATAACTTCGATTTGTAGTCAAACGGATGTTGGGAATACCTTGTTGAGTGGACTCTGGGGTAAAACTTCTCTGTTGCCCTATTCTAGAAATGCTCTCAGCAAGCATCATCCTCATTGTGCTGCCTGGCATACTGAGAGGCGATTGGGCTGGATTGACTCTTCTGGGTTCATGGAAAGCCAAATAGATTTGGCCCCAAGCGACAAGTTCAATCGATTAAGAGCCTTGGAAAATCAGCTGTGGCAGGCCATGGAAAAGGGCGAACTGTAATGTTAAAGTGAAATTCATGAATGCGATTCATTTGTGGCATGTTTTTTGAAATCACAGCATCATGCAACGATTCAAGCGCAATGCATTGATAATTTTTGTGTTGGTATTTCTCAACGTGCTCGGTTATTCTTGGGCCCGTTGTTATTTCCAGGCCAAGCCACAAAGCATCACTGAAGAATACAATCAATTGCATGAGACTGTGCAACGATCTGTATCAATAGGCAACAAAGCCGTTGAATTGAGCCTTGAATTCATGAAGTTGCTCTATGAGCAACGATGAAATACCACCTTGTTTCTGATCGATTTTACCGCCAACTTTCTTTTTGGACCGAGCGGTACAAACTCCACCACGTCGCTTTTTGGGTATTATCGGCCATTGTAGGAGCTTGGATATTTAGAAACAGCGAAACTCCCGTTCAAGCCGCCATAAAAATGATGCTCATTTTGAGCGTTCACATGGTGGTGGCTTATGTGAATTTGTACTTGTTGGTTCCCCGATTCTTGAGGCGACAGCAGTATTTGACTTACGCTTCTGGACTTTTGTTGACATTGGGTAGTGCCACCTTCCCTATGGCTATTTTGGTACATACCATTCTGAATGACCAAGATCTAAAATCTCTGGTATGGTCGACTTTCTTTTTGGTGGTCATTGCCTTGAGTTTGTTATTTACAGTCGCTGTTTCGATGGCCATAAAACTGGTGAAAGATTGGTACCAAGAACAACGCAATAGACAAGATTTGGAGCAATTGCAACTTCATACGGAATTGAAGTTCCTCAAGACCCAAATCAATCCGCACTTCTTGTTCAATAGCCTGAACAATATTTATGGACTCACACTACTCAAATCTGATAAAGCCTCAGAGTCTATACTGAAGCTTTCAGGTATTTTGCGCTATTTATTGCATGAAAGTTCAAAATCTGAAGTTTCCCTTGAATTGGAACTCGATCAGATGCAAAACTATTTTGAACTTGAAGTACTCAGGCTAGGATCCAATGTAGAAGCTAGCATACATCTTCAACGCCCCGTGAATTCTTGGAAAATTGAGCCCATGCTTATGATGACCTTGATGGAAAATGCCTTTAAACACGGTTCCAAAGGCATAGGCTCGTCTTACGTCAAATGCAAAGGAGAAGAAACTACAGATGGATATTCTTTATTGATAATAAACAGCTTAACCCATCAACAATTAAAGAGTATTGAATCCAGCGGAATTGGATTGTTGAATTTGCAAAAGCGTTTGGAGCTCTCTTACCCCAATGCCCATCGATATTCGGTAACGAAAACGGCCGAAGAGTATATTGTTGAACTCTCATTAATCTTAAACAAAGCATGAAAAACTTAACTTGTATATTGATTGACGATGAGCCATTGGCCATTGAAGTGTTAAAGGCTCATTTGTCCCATCGTCCGGAACTTTCCATTATGGCAACATTTACCAATTCAAATGAGGCACTGGCCTATTGGAAGTCAAACTCGGTCGATGTCGTATTTACCGATATCAATATGCCCAGTATGGATGGTTTGACCTTGGTGAAAGAGCAAATGGGGGCACAAACGGCGGTGGTCTTCACTACTGCACATGCCGATTTCGCTGCTGAGGCTTTTGATTTGGAAGCCCTGGACTATTTGCTCAAACCCATTTCGCCTGAGCGTATTGCCAAATCGGTGCATCGCATTTTGGAGTTCAGTGAACTTCGACATCAATCTCAGGCCTCCCTATTGGAAGACGGATACCTATTCGTGAAAGTAGACGGTGATCATCAAAAAATCCAATACAAAGACATTCTCTATGTAGAAGCCTTTGCCGATTATGTGAAAATTTGGACCAGTCCAGAAAAGCGATACGTAACACTTCAAACAATGCGCAACATGGAGCAGACCTTGCCCTCTGAGTTGTTCCTACGCACTCATAGAAGTTTCATTGTTTCCATCGACAAGATATCGTCCATTCAGCCTCAGAATTTGCAGCTTGGAACCGTGCAAATTCCCATAGGCAAAAATTACAAAGAATCAGTGGCCAAATTGTTGCAAAAAAGCCGTTTATAATCTTTTTTTGACACAAGATAATGCATTGGTTTTCAATGCATTCAGGGCAGTTTAATTTTTTTTTTCGACCCCAATAAAATAAATATTCAATGTTGGAGTTATAAGGATGTAAGTCCTGAATCAGGATAAGCGTATTTGAATAAATAGTGAGTAAGTTAGATTACAACAAGATCAAGAATCTTGCAGCCTCGAAAAGAATACCAATCAAAGAGTTGGCCAGGCGTTGTGACTTGAGTGAGCAGGGGTTTCATTACATGCTAAAAAAACAAACCATGAGGGTCGATACCTTAGAGCGCATTTGTGAGGCGCTTGAGGTTTCTCCTTTTGACTTATTTGGTTCGATGGATGGTTCCACCACTGAGTTGAATGCCTTGACTTTGGCTCAGAGCAGTCAATTGTCAAATGAGCGTGCTGAACAGCTCATGGACAAATTGGACATCATCATCGATCTCCTGCGTTTTCAGAAAATTGGATAATCATCCATAAACTTCTTGAGCAAATAGGCGGGCTTCGTGAAAGGCCTGTATGTCCATTTGCGTTTCCAATTGGCCACGATCAATCAGCCATGGAACGACTTCTTCAGTCGGTAGGTTACCGGTGAGTTCATTTTTGGCCATGGGGCATCCGCCGAAACCACCAAAGGCACCTTCAAATTGGCGACAACCCGATTCCAAAGCGGCATGGACTTTTTCCTCCCATTGACCCGGCAAGGCATGAAAGTGGGCAGAAACCAATAAATCAGTCTGCGAAAGGGCCTGAAAAAGAACCCGTATGCTAGTGGTTTGAGCTATGCCCGTCGTATCGGCTAGGCTAATGCGCCGTATGCCCAAGGCACGAATGCGGTTCACCCATTCCAATACCTCGTCTTCGCTGTAAGCTTCGCCATAGGGATTGCCAAAACCCATGCTGATGTAGGCCACCACTTCTTTTCCTGCCGCCTTTGCCAATGCCTGAATCTTTCCCAGGCGTATGTAAGCCTCGCTGCGACTGGAATTGGTGTTGCGACGCTGAAACTCTTCGCTTACCGAGAAAGGGAAGCCCAAATAATCAACTCCGGGCAAACTACAGGCCCTCAAGGCTCCTCGCATGTTGGCGACGATCACCAACAATTTGCATGAACCTTTGATGGGGGATAAAGCCTGAACAACTTCAGCGCTATCGGCCATTTGCGGGATGGTGGCTGGATTGACAAATGAACCGCAATCCAACACGTCGAACCCGCAACTCAATAGTTTTTTTCCTAATGCAATTTTATCGGTTGTCGCAATGGGACTAGCAATGCCCTGCATGGCATCTCTCGGGCATTCAACGTACGACAATCGCTGGGAAACCATGGTATTTATAGATGCTCAAAGAAGTATTGAGAGACCTTTTTGTATAGGTGTGCTCGATCGGGCCCAATCACATTGTGCTCGTGACCAGGGTAGATGAAGTAATCCAATCCTGTAACACCCTTTTTTACGCACTGCTCTACAAACAATTGGCTGTGCTGCCACAATACCACATTGTCCAAGGTGCCGTGAATCATGAGCAGACGCCCAGCCAACTTGTCGGCGTGATTCAAAAGGCTGTTGGCCGCGTAACCATCTGGATTTTCAGAGGGCCTATCCATGTAGCGCTCCGTGTACATGATTTCATAGTAATTCCAATCAATGACGGGCCCACCTGCTACACCTACCTTGAATGCTCCTGCTTCCCGGGTCATGAGCGAGGTAGTCATGAAGCCTCCAAAACTCCAGCCGTGAACGCCACAGCGAGTAGAATCAACATATGGTTGGCTTTTGAGAAGGTTTAATACGGCCAATTGGTCCTGCATTTCAACTGTTCCCAAATTTCGGAATGTGGCTTGTTCAAAGGCTAGACCACGATGAGAAGAACCACGGTTGTCAACGGTGTACACAATGTAGCCCGCTTGAGCCATGTAATGGAACCACAAATTGGCGCCACCCATCCAACGGTTTTGTATCATTTGGGCATGCGGCCCTCCGTACAAATAGCAAACCAGGGGGTACTTTTTGCTGGGATCAAAGTCGCTGGGGTAAAACGTACGGGTGTACAAGGTGTTTCCTTCGTGTTCCATTTGACCCATTTCCATACGGGCCATTGAATACTCCTCTGTAGGATTGTTGGATTCAAACAAAAGCATGGGAGTTGGTAGGATGGACGCTGATTTCCAATACATAGAATGGGCGGAATAGGTCCTTGGATTGTTGATTCCACTTGCTACATCGATAAATAGCGATTTAGAGAAATTGCAAAGACTCGCTGAAATACTGTGCACCGCATTTCCTTGCGTCAAACGAACCATGTTGGGCGATTTAGAGCTCCAATCCATTGCATAAGCATCAACACACAAGGGTGATTCTTTGCTCGCCGTGAAGGCAATTTGCTGAGGTTTAGCGCCAAAGCCCAAGAAGTCCAACACTTCCCAATTGCCCGAAGTTAGGGGCTTTACAGCTCCCTTATTGACCTGAATCAGGTATCCAACTGGAGAGATATCCAGTTGTGATTTGCCTTTGTTACTGTATAACCATAGGTGATTGTATCCAGAATATTCCGAAAAGAACAAGAAATCCGTGTTGGAACCGGGAAGGAACTCCAAACCGTGCTCAGGCTCCACATAACGCGTGCTAATTTGGGTAAATAAGGTTCCCATTGACTGTCCCGTTTGCGCATTGAATTGTTTCAATCTGCAGGTATCTTGGCCGCGATTCACAACAAAAACATAAATACTTTTTTCGTCAGGTGACCAGGTAATGTTGGTCAAGTATTGATCGTAAGGGCCTTGGCAATCCAGGTATACGATTGATCCAGTTGCCGGATTGGCAATGCCGATCTTCACCGTGTGGCTTGAATCTCCAGCCATGGGGTACGGAATGGATTCATGCTTGGCAGGACGCTGGTTCAAGTCTACCAGCGGATAATCGGTGACGCGAATCTCATCCATTCGGTAAAAGGCCAATAGCGAGGCCTTGGGCGACCAAAACAGTCCTTTTTCAATGCCGAATTCGTTGCGGTGTACGCTTTGGCCATAAACAATGCCCTGTCCACCGTCTTGCGTGAAGGAATTAGAGTTGATGAACAGCTGATCATCCAATATGTAGGCCGCTTGTCTGCCATCTGAGCTTATCTCCAAGGCTTGTGTGCCGCTAGGTATGTCTATTCCTTTTTCTCCAGTTTGCTCTATCAAATCATGAAATTGAATTCCAGATTTTGATTGGAACCAGAAACGATTTTCGTTTATCCAATGCAAGGCAGGGAAATAGGGAAGGCCGTACCAGCTTAAAAAGCTATCGGCCGTAATCAAAACCGATTCTGTCCCGCTAAGGGCATTTTTATTCTTTAGGTCTCGGGTCTTTTGGGAGTAGTCAACAAAGGCAATGTTCTCACTTTCACCTCTCCAAGCCACATTCCCCAAACCACTGGGGTACAGACGGGGACTGAAACAAGCATCTAAAGTCAATGCTTTTTTCCCTTCAAGGGCTGCACGTTGTTCTACGGCGGCTTGGGCATGCGAAAGAGACTGGGCGCTCAAACCCAAGGCGCAACCCAATGAGAGGGCTGTTATGCTGATAATCCTTGTAATCATAGTGTGTCTTTGAGACTTATCCCGCAATTTTGCCCTTAAAATTGAGCAATGCAAACACGCGAAGAAATTGTCGAAAAAGCCTGGAGCGACCGAAGCCTGTTGACGGACCCCAACACCTTGAAAACCATTGAATCCATTATTGAAGATTTGGATAAAGGCCGTTTGCGAGTAGCAGAGCCGAACGGTGATAGTTGGCAAGTCAATGACTGGGTAAAGAAGGCTGTTATTCTTTATTTCCCCACTCGAAAAATGGAAACAAGCACGGCTGGTCCCATGGAGTTTCACGACAAAATGCCACTCAAAACAGATTATGCTGCTTTGGGAATTCGAGTTGTTCCTCATGCGGTGGCGCGCCACGGAGCTTTTATTGCTCCTGGTGTAGTGTTGATGCCCAGTTATGTCAATATCGGAGCCTATGTGGATTCTGGAACCATGGTTGACACTTGGGCAACCGTGGGTAGCTGCGCTCAAATCGGAAAAAATGTTCATTTGAGCGGTGGCGTGGGCATCGGTGGTGTGTTGGAACCTGTTCAAGCCGCTCCTGTGATCATTGAAGATGGCGCTTTTGTAGGTAGCCGATGCATCGTCGTGGAAGGCGTTCACGTGGGAAAAGAAGCCGTATTGGGAGCCGGGCTAACCTTGACTATGAGCACCCGTATCATCGATACGCGCACGGGTACTGAATTGCCCAAAGGATACATTCCTGAGCGCAGTGTCGTGATTCCCGGAAACACAGCCAAGGAATTTGAAGGTGGAACGTTTTATGTTCCCGCTGCATTGATCATTGGAGAACGCAAAGCCAGCACCGACCAAAAAACATCCTTGAACGATGCGTTGAGGGATTTCAATGTAGCCGTCTAATGCGCATAGGGTTCGATTCCAAACGCTTGTTTTTCAATAACTCTGGATTGGGCAATTACGCTCGATTCCATGCAGAAACCATGCAAAGTATGGAGGCGTTTGAATCTCTTTGGCTCTGCGAAAAAGAAGCCCAATACCGAACCCTTCAATCCGTTGCCCCCAAATTTGCTTGGCCGGGTTTTCGCAGATGGGGAATGGGTCGTTTTGCCCTCA